>Ga0255119_1000065_pt1 | contig 27955 bp, 1 predicted proteins | sample Law_Atlam_RepC_8_2_FD_188578 | JGI IMG/M metagenome (GOLD analysis project Ga0255119, IMG submission 188578) | Freshwater microbial communities from St. Lawrence River, New York, United States - Law_Atlam_RepC_8h | ecosystem: Environmental > Aquatic > Freshwater > River | place: USA: New York... | reverse complement strand
ATCACCACCACGAGCGCCAACAATGCGGCCGGCATCATCGGCGCTTGGGCCACCGTGGGCGGCAGCTCCTTCGCCTCCGTGAACGCGGGTGGGCAGATTGTCGGCCTCGCCAACGCCGCCTACAACACGAACACCTGGGCCACCAACAAGGCCGTCGATGTGACCACTTCCGGGACCATCGCCGACGCCTCTGTCGCCCATGCCCTGCGCTTCGCCGCGGCTGGCGCCACCACCTTGACCTTGGGCGGCACGGCCACCCTGGAAGGCGCGGGCATCCTCGTGACCACCGGCGTGGGCGCGAACGACACCACCATCACGGGTGGCACTTTGGCCGCGAACGGCGAAATCGTCGTCCAGCAATTCAACGGCGCCGGCAAGTTGATCCTCGCTTCCATCCTTGCGGATGGCACCGCCCCGCTGGTGCTCACCAAGACCGGTTCGGGCGAACTCGTCCTCTCCGGCGCGAACACCTTCACCGGTGCGACCAACCTCAACGCCGGCACCTTGACGCTCGGCGCCTCCGGTGTCCTCGCGGATGCGGCGGCCCTCGCGATCAATGGTGGCACGCTCAACGTCGCCAACAACGAAACCGTCGGTGCGGTGACGATGCGCGCCGGCACCATCAGCGGTGCCGCGACCCTGAGCGCCACCTCCTTCGCCCTGCAGTCCGGCACGGTTTCCGCCATCCTCGGTGGTGCCGGTGACCTGACCAAGCTCGGCAACGGTACCCTCACGCTCTCCGCCGCCAACACCTTCACCGGAAGGGCGATCCTCAATCAAGGCCGCGTCAACATCACCGCCGCCAACAACCTCGGCGACGTCTCGGCGGCCTTCGTGGCCGACGCCCTCACCTTGGGCGGCGCCACCCTGGCGACCTCCGGTTCGCTTGACCTCGGCGTCAACCGCGGCGTCACCCTCGCGGGCGACTCCTCCCTCGATGTCGAGTCGGGCAACTTGACCATCTCCGGCATCCTCGCCGGTGCGGCCAACCTCGAGAAGGTCGGCGCGGGGGCGCTGACCCTTTCCGGCGCGAATACCTTCACCGGCGTGCTCACGCAGCGCGCGGGTCAGCTCAACCTCGCCAGCGCCGGTGCGCTCGGTGCCGGTAGCTTCTTCTTCGCCGGCAGCGCGCTCGACAACACGAGCGGTGCCTCCCTGGCCACGACCGGCGGCGACTTCTACGCCCTCGGCAACCTCAACTTCGTCGGTACGAATGACCTCTCCCTCGGTGGGCGCTTCTTCCTGCCGAACGACGTGACCATCACCATCGGCTCGGGCGACACGCTGACCCTCGCCGGTCAAGTCCTCGGCGGCGGCATCCTCGCCAAGCAAGGCGCCGGTACCCTCGTCATCTCCGGCCAGAACGGCGCGACCGGTGGCACCAACGTAGAAGCCGGCACGCTCCGCACCGGCGCAGCGAACGCCCTGTCCGATTTCTCCCTCTCCGTCTCCGCCGGTGCGACCGTCGAGCTCGGTGGCAACGAAAACGTCGGCCTCCTCTTCGGCAGCGGTTCGATCGTCCTGGGCGCCAACGCCTTGACCATCGGTTCCGACCTCGCCTTCGGCACGAATGCCTTCACCGGCACGATCTCCGGCGCGGGTTCGCTGGTGAAGTTCGGCACGGGCACGCAGTCCCTCCTCACCGCCAACACCTACACGGGCGGCACCGTGGTCCGCGGTGGTACGTTGGTCGTCGCGAACAGCTCCGCGCTCGGCACGGGTGCGATCCGCATCGAATCCGACAACAGCACCGGCTTCACCCGCCTCCTCCTGCGCGACGGCATCAACCTCGCCAACAACCTGTCCATCGCCGGCGGCACGTCGGGCGTAGGCAACGGCGCCATCATGGTGCAGGGTCGCAATTCCGTCGCGACCCTCTCTGGGACGATCAGCGTTGGTCCTAACCAGCCCTCCGGCAATATCGGTGGCGGCGTCTTCATCGGCCCAGTCGGTGGCATCGGCTACCTCAACATCACGGGCGCGCTCAACGTCGACGAAACGGGCTTCTTGGCCCGCGGCAGCAACAGCGGCCTCTCCTTCCGCAACGGCAACATCCGGGTCTCCGGCGGCGGATCTTACACCAAACTCACGCTGAACCAGGGTCGACTCATCGTCGGCGCCACCGATGGTTTGGTGACCGCGGCGACGGTCACCATGGCCGGCGCCGGGGACGGTTGGCTCGACCTCAACGGCTTCAACCAGACTCTCGCCAACATCGTCCGCCCGGCGAACACCGCCTTTGTGCTCAACGATGCGCAGGGCACGACCTCGACGCTCACCCTCAACCCCACCGCCGACACCACCATCGATGCCCGTTTAACGGCTGGCCTCGGGACATTGGCCTTCACGAAAGCCGGCTCGGCCAACCTCACGCTGAGCAATGGCTCGAACACCTTCTATGGCCAGACCCGCATCACGGGTGGAAAGCTCATCCTCGACAATGCGCTGGCCCTGCAGAACTCGAACGTCGTCGTCGGCAATGGCGACACCGGCCTCCTCTCGTTCGGCACCCTGACCGCGGTCACCCTCGGTGGCCTGGTCGGCGACCGTTCGTTCGCCCTGACCAACGGTGCGACCGTCCCGGCCGTCCTCAACGCGCTTACCCTCGGCAACAGCCTCCAGAATGCCACCTACTCGGGCGTGCTCAGCCGTCCGACCCGCGTGACCGGCAACGGTACCCTCGCGACGACCACGACCGTGACCATGACCGACGTCACCGGCATCGTCGCCGGCATGACCGTCTACGGCGCCGGCGTGAACAACGGCACCACCGTCACCGCGATCGACGAAATCGCCAAGACCGTCACCCTGTCCGCCGCGGCCACCAAGTCGGGTGAGACCGAACTCGTCTTCGAGCCGACCCGCTTCACCTTGACCAAGCAGGGCACGGGCAACCAAACCCTCTCCGGCGTCAGCACCTTCGCCGGTACCACGGTCGCCAACCAGAATTGGATCTTCATCAACGGCGGCGCCTTGACCTTGGGCGCGGGTTCGCTCTCCGCGAACAACAAGCTCATCCTGCAGGGTGGCGGCGCCTTGACCATCGCGGGCGACCACACCACCGCCACCGGCTGGCTCAACAGCGGGCGCATCGCGCGTAATGCCACCGGCGCCTTGGCGCTGACCGCCGATTCCGCCGAAGCCATCAGCTTCGCCAACTTCCCCTATCTCGCCCTCGGCGCCAACGGCAACGTCACCTACACGGGTGCCCTCACGCCTGGTCGCCTCGGCTACCGCCTCGGTGGCGGTACGGGTACCCTGACCCTCTCGGCCGACGCCTTCACGTCGACCAAGCCGCTGACCATCGCCGGTTCTGTCGCGGCGGGCGGCACTTCGGGTAAGGTCGTGCTCACGGGCACGACCCCGGCTTACACGGGTCGCATCGACGTCCGCGGTGGCGGGCTCCAGCTCTCGGCCCTCGGCGGCATCGATTGGTCGTCCGCGGGGCAGACCTTGAACCTCTCCAGCGTCGCCGGTTCCTTCGGCACGACCCTGACCTTGGCCGGCGACCTGACCATCGGCCGCGCGACCAGCTTCGTGCGCGGCGCGACGCTGATCGACACCGGCGCCGATGACCTCACCTTCACGGCCAACCTCCGCGGCACCGGCGAAGCTTCGCAGGTCGTCAAGCTCGGCACGGGCTCGATCGTCGTCAATGGCACGGGTTCCAATAACCTGGGTGCAGGCGCAGTCGTCTCCAATCCGAACCTCACGGGCAACCTCGTCTGGGGTGGCGCGACGATCCAGGAGGGTTCGCTCATCCTCGATGGCGGCAACGCCGCTTCCTACAACGTCGGCCGCGCCGGGGAATTCATCATCGGCAACTCCTACAGCCGCCCGAGTGGCGTCGAGGTCGAGTCCGCCGTGGTCAGCCAGCGCAGCGGCATCTTGAACATCGGCTCCTGGCTCACCGTCGGCCGCGGCAGCTACTCGACCGCGACCACCAACTCGTTGCTCCTCTCGGGCAACGCCGTCACGCACGCCCTCAACTTCAGCACGGGCTTCAATGCCGGCCAAGGCCTAACCGCTTCCCGGTCGGTGGTCGAAGTCTCGAACAACGCGAGTTTCCTCGTGGTCGGTACGAATAACCCGGGCCAATTCAACCTCTCCGAGTCCCCGGGCAGCTTCACGGCCCTCACCCTGCGCGACAACGCCGTCATTCAATACTTCGGCGGGGCGGTCAACGCCGGCCAGCACCGCATGCGCGTCGGTATCGGCGGCACGGCCGTCATCAACGTCGCTTCAAGCACAGCGGCCTTGCGCGGCAACGCGATGACCTTTGGCGAAAACGACGATTCGGCGGGCGCGCTCTACCTTAAGGGTTCGCTCCAACTCGTCGGCCCCGGTGACGTCAGCGCCTTCGCGATCGGCAAGTCGACCGGGGGTTATGGTTACGTCCTCGTGGACAACGCCGCGGCCACCCTCAACACGGTCTTCCTCTCCGAAGTCGGCGTCGGCGGCGATGCGGGTGGCGATGGCGTGCTCGAGGTCCGCTCCGGTAACGTCAACATCAGCGCCTACCTCACGCCCAACCGCGGCAACGTGGCCGAGCAGCAGTCGTTGGTCAACGTGACCGGCGGTACCCTCACGATCGCCAACCTCGACCAGAACTTCGTCAACTATCAGGCGGGCATCACCAACGGTCAGGCCCAGATCAACGTCACCGGCGCCGGGCAGTTGCTTGGTGGGGCCGCGGCCAAGCTCAACCTGATGTATGCGGCGGCCGACGGGTCCCGCACCCTCGGCGTCCTCAACGTCACCAACGGCGGTTTGGCCCAGCTCAACCAGATCTACGCCAACAGCGCCAACGGCCTCTCGCTGGTCAACGTCGACGGAGGTACGCTCCGCGCCACCGCGGCCCAGGACAACTTCATCGATAGCCGCATCCGCGCCACGACCATTTACGACGGTGGCCTCACGGTCGACACCAACGGCTTCGCCGTCGGCATCAAATCCATCTTGGCCGGTTCCACGGGCATGGGTGTCGGTGCGGTCGCCTTGAGCGCCACGGGCACGGGCTACCTCGGCGCTCCGCTGGTCCGCCTCGTCGGCGGCGGCGGCACGGGCGCGACCGCGGTCGCGATCTTCGACGAAACCACGGGTCAGGTCTCGGGCGTGACCATCACCAACCCAGGCACGGGTTATACCTCGGCTCCGACGGTCGTCATCACGGGCGGCAACGGTTCTCCGCTGGTGGCTTCGGCCACGCTCGCGGCCAATGCGACGGATGGCGGCCTGACCAAGACCGGCCTCGGCACCCTCACGCTCGGTGCGGCCAATACTTACGTCGGCGGCACGCGCATCCTCAACGGTGGCCTGACGCTCAACTTCGCGGCCATCGGGAGCGGCACCAATGCGCAGTACGCCGAAAACAGCGGTTACGCCTTCGCGCCCATCGACAATATCCTGGTCCCGACCAGCACGCTCACGCTGAACGGCACGGCGGTCCTCGTCCAAGGCCGCGAAACGACCGTCAACACGCAGACCCTCGCCGGCATCAGCTTTGCTTCGGCCAACAGCGTCCTGACGCTCGCCGCCGGTACGGGTAACGGTTCCGTGTTCTTCAACATGGGTGGCCTGACCCGCTCCGCGGGTGCGACCCTCCGCCTCGACGCCGGCACGAACACCTCCTTCGCCTCCAGCAGCGCCAACGTCAACGGCCTCCTCGGCGGCTGGTTGACTTACGGCACCGGCTCCTTCGCCACGAACAACGGCAACCGCGTGGTCGCCTTGGCCGATGCCGCCTACGGCACCGCCTTCGCTGCCGGCACCAACGTCGATGCGCTCGCCTCCGCCAACGTGGCCGCCGGCGTCACCGCCAATGCCCTCCGCTTCAACTCGGCCGCGAACGTCACCCTGACCTTGGCCGGCGCGACCACGCTGCAGTCCGGTGCGATCCTCGTGACCCCCACCGTCGCGACGGCGACCTCCGGCCTCGCCGGCGGCAGCCTCACCTCGGGTGGCAGCGAACTCTTCGTCCACCAGCATAACACCGGTGCGGCGTTCACGATCAACTCGCCGATCACGGACAACGGCGGCACCCCCGTCAGCCTCGTCAAGACCGGCGCCGGCACTTTGGTGCTCTCCGGCATCAGCAGCTACACCGGCAAGACCTTCATCAACGGCGGCACCATCCAGGTGTCGTCCGACGCCGTCTTCGGCGCCACCCCGATCGTCGCCACCAACACGCTTTACTTCCAGGGTGGCGGTTTGTCCGCGGCGGCCTCGTTCACCTTGGACGCCAACCGCAGCATTCTGCTCGGGGCGGACTCCGTCATCGATGCGGCCACCGGCGCCACGCTCACGGTCGCGGGCACGATCACCGGCGGCTACGCCTTGAACAAGACGGGCCTCGGCTCCGTCCAGCTCGATGCGGCGACGGCCTATACGGGCAATACCCGCATCTCCGAGGGTTCCTTGGTGTTGGGTAACAGCGGCTCGCTCGCCGGTAGCACTTTGGACCTCGCGACGGGCGACCTCGGCACGCTGTCCTTCGGCACGCTGACCACCGCCACGGCCGCCGGCCTCCAGGGTTCCCGCGCCCTCTCCCTCTCGAATGCCGCAGGCACGCCAGCGGGTGTCCAGTTCACCGTCGGCAGCAACAACGTCTCGACGACCTATTCCGGCGTCCTCTCCGGTCTCGGTGGCCTCACCAAGACGGGCACCGGCACCTTGACCCTGACCGGCGTCAGCACGAACACCGGCAAGACCGTCGTCAACGGCGGCACCTTGGCCATCTCCAACGACCTCGCCCTGGGTGCGGTCCCGACCGCCACCACCGCCGATGCCGTCACCCTCGCCGGTGGCCGTCTCTACGCGACCGCGGGTCTGACCCTGTCCGCCAACCGCGGGATCACCCTCACCGCGCCCTCCTCGCTCGGCGCCGCCACCGGCACGAGCATGGTGCTGCTCGGTGCCATCGCGGGCAACAACCTGACCATCGACAACGCCGATGTCAACGGCACGGTCCTGCTCCGCGGCTCCTCGGCCTTCACGGGCACGGGCCTCACGATCCGTCGTGGCGCGCTCACCGCTTCGGCCGTTTCCAACAACGTGAACTTCACCCCGGCGCTGAACACCAACAGCATCACCCTGGGTGAAGGCCTGGACAACGTCTTCTTGATCATGTCCGAAAACGCGACCGGCTCGACCACGCGTCGTCAGCAGGTCTCGGAGAACGCCGTCATCACCTTCAACAACGGCCTCTACAACGCCAAGCTGAACATGGCGGGCACGACGCAGATCGTGCGCGGCGTGGTCTCGGGCTTGGACGACCAGTTGTCGATCATCCAGAACGTCGAATCGGGCAGCGCCTTCGATGCGCGCCTCGTGATCAACGCGCAGGCCGGCGACGACTTCACCTTCAGCGGCCTCCTCCGCACCCAGACGGGCAACCAGCTCACCATCGAAAAGTTGGGCGCGGGTCTCCAACGCTTCTCGTCCGTCCGCGTCACGAACAACAACGTCACGGGCACGACCTACATCCATGAAGGCACGCTCGCGACGGACCTGAGCCGCAACGGCAACTGGGCGTCCGGCGGCTTCCGCGTGAACACCGCGGGTACGTTGCGCATCGAAGGCTTCGAAGACACCGCCTACGCCGCCGCCGTCGTCGGCAACGGCCTCGTCGTCAAGACGGGCATGGGCATCCACACCTTGAACGGCGGTTCGGATGCGAGCCTCGCGTCTTGGCGCATCGAGGAAGGCATCCTCAAGCTCGCCAACGACTCCGCCCTCGGCATCAACGGCGGCACCATCACCGTGCTGCCGGGCGCCTCGATCGACCTCAACGGCCGCAATACGGGCGACAAGAACCGCAAGCTCTTCATCATCTCCGGCGACGGCGCCGGCGATTTGGGCGCCCTCTACAGTTCCGGCGCCCAGGCCGATGGACCGGTCTTCAACCTCCGCCTCGCCGGTGACGCCAGCGTCGGCGGACCTGGCCGCATGGGTCTCACCAAGACGGCTTCAGCCTCCTCGTTCGACATGGCCGGCTACACGCTCACCAAGTCGGGTGCGGGTTCCCTGGTCATCGTCGGCAACAACCCGATCCTCAATCCGGGCGACATCGAGGTCACCGGTGGAACGCTGGACTTCGAGGCCGCCGCCGCCATCGGCAATTTCGGCGGCAAGTCGATCAACATCAACCGCGGCGCGGCCTTCAACATCTGGCAGCTGACGACGCGCAACAGCGCGACCATCGGCTTGAACGACGGTTCCACCTTCAACAACCGTTCCAACATGATGCGCTGGTACGGCGAGCTCGCCGTCGACGGCGACGTCACGCTGACGACCTCGGGCGACGTCCGCAATTACGGCACGGTCACCGGCGCGGGCCTCATCGTGAAGAACGGCGGCTCCAACTTCTACGCCCTCGGCAACAACACCTTCAGCGGCACCTACCGCATCGACGACGGCCTGTTGTACCTTGGACGTAACTTCATCGAAACCTTCGTCAACAACGGCACCGAATCCACGACCGGCACGCTCGGCGCCAACGCCTCCGTCTTCATCAACGGCGGTGGCCTCGTCTTCGCCCGTTCCGACGCCGTCACCGTCCCGAACGCGATCTCCGGCCTGGCCGGCATTCTCCACGTCGGCGTCACCAGCGGTGGCTTCACGGGTGGCGACATCACCTTCAGCGGTCCGGTTGATTTGCGCGGCACCGCCCGCATCGACATCAAGCAGGGCAACGCCCGCTTCACGGGTTCGCTGACGACGCGTACGGCCGGCATCGATATCCAGACCGGCGGTACGTTGGTCGCCACGGGTGTCCACACCACCCCGACGGCTTGGCTCGACTCGGGCAAGCTGCTCGGCGCTTCCGCGGGCTCGCTCGCCCTCGCCGGCGATTCCGCCGCGGACCTCAACTTCACGGGACGCACCTTCCTCGGCGTGGCCACGAACTACGATAGCCTGCGCCTCGGCGCCGCCGTCGATTCCGTCTACTCCGGCACGATCACCCCGGGCGCCAATGGTTACCTCTTCGGCGGTGGCGGTGCGAAGCTGACCGTCTCGTCGGTCCTCGCCGACGTCAACGCCCTCCCGACGAACCTCTTCGTCGGTAACTTCACGGCGGGTGGCCGTCCGGTGGCCGACCAGCGCCTCGATGGCCGCGTCGTCCTCTCCGGCGCCAATACCTACACCGGTACGACCACCGTCCGCTCGGGCATCCTCGAAATCACCACCGCGGGTGCGCCGTCCACGGCCTCCATCGCTTTGGACGCTCCGGGCGCGCTCGTCGCCTCCGGCGCTTACACGGGCGTCGCCGCCTGGGTCGCATCGAACAAGTTGACCACGGCCTCCGCCGGTTCGTTGGCCCTCTCGGCCGACACCAGCGAGACCATCACGATGGCGGTCTACCCGACGTTGATGATCGGCGCGGTGTCCCCGGTTTCGCTGAATACCTTGTCGGCGTCCTTCACGCCGGGCGCCAGCGGTTACCGCTTCGGCGGTGGCGGCTCGACCTTGACGGTCAACACCGTCCTCACGGGCGCCAACGCCCTCAACGTGGGCGCCGCCGGTTCGCTGGGCACGGTCGTCCTCGCTGGGTTCAACGACTTCACCGGTGCGGCCACGGTCAACGCGGGTAACGTCCTCCGCCTCGCCCACCCGAGCGCGCTCGGTACGGCCGCGGGTGCCACCACGGTCAATGCCGGTGCGACCCTCGACCTCAACGGCCAGACGGTTTCCGAGCCCTTCACCATCGCCGGCCTCGGCGTCGAGGGCCAAGGCGCGCTCATCAACAGCAGCACCACCGCCTCGACCGTCACCGGCGTCCTGACCCAGGGCACGAACAGCTTCACCGTGGGCGGTGCGGGCGACATCAACCTCGATCGCGTCACCGGTTCCGGCACTTTCTACCTCACCAAGAACGGCACGGGCACGCTCACCCTCGGTGGCAACCAGAACAACGCCTCCTTGGGTGTCATGGTCAACGCGGGGACCTTGGTCCTGGGCGTCCAGTCGGCCGTCGGCTTGCACGCTTGGGGCAACAATTCCACCGTCAATACTGGCGCGACCATGCGCTTGGCGGGTTCGGGCAACGACCAAATCTACGCCAACGCCTTCCTTTACCTCGATGGCGGCAACCTGGATATGAACGGCCGCAATGAAGCCTTCGGCGGTCCGCTTTCGACCTCCGCCCACATCGTCGGGTCGGTCTTCAACAACGCGGCGGACACCACCTCGGTCCTCAGCATCGGCGACAACAACTCTTCGGGCCAATTCCGCGGCACCTTCGTCGACAATACGAACAGCAGCACGGGTAAGCTCGTGCTCCGTAAGATGGGCACCGGCACCTACAGCATCACCGGCGCCAGCACCTACACCGGCACGAGCAGCTTCGTCAACGCCCTCTCCCAGACCTTCACCGGTTCGACCCTCGTCGAAGGCGGCACCCTCCAGCTCGGCTACGGTACCACGGTCGGCACCGTCCAGGGCGACATCGCCGTCGCCGCGGGCGCGACCCTCGCGGTCAACAGCATCTACGACGTCACCCTCGCCAACAAGATCGTCGGCGAAGGCAACGTCCAGCAATCCGGCATGGGCGTCCTCACCCTGACCGGGGCGAACACCTACACCGGTGAAACCATCGTCAACGGCGGGACCATCCGCTTGGGTGCGGATGCCACCGCGGCTACTTCCGCCCTCGGCGCGAACACCGGCCTCCTGCGCGTCACCGGCGGCACCTTCGACCTGAACGGCTTCAGCCTGACCCGCGGCCGCATCGAAGGCGCGACCACCGCTGGCGTCATCATCAACTCCGCCGCCACCGCCTCCGTGATCACGGTCGGCCAGGGCCGCATCGCTACGGATACCGATACGTTCGCCGCGGACATCCAGGAAGGCGTCAGCGGCTCCATCCGCCTCGTCAAGACCGGCAATGGCGTCCTCGTCCTTTCTGGCATGAACCGCTTCACGGGTGGCACGCGGGTCGAGTCCGGTACGCTCCGTCTCGGTTCCGACTCCGCCTTCGGCCGTGGCTACGAGGTCGAGATCGTTTCCGGTGCAACCTATGACGTCAATGGCCGCTCCCTAGCCGCCGCCTATCAGGGTGCGAACTACGTGAACCTCACCATCGCCGGTACCGGCGTCGGGGGCTTCGGTGCGATCGTCAATTCCAGCGCCACGGTGCCCAACGCCTACGCGGGCATCGGTAACATCACACTTTCGGCGGATGCCAGCATCGGCAACAGCCAAGGTCGCTTCGACGTCGGTCGCGTGGAAGGCCTCGGCTACCACGGCACCGTGACGGGTAACGGCTTCACCCTGACCAAGGTCGGCACAGGCGTGGTCAATATCCGCGCCAACGGTTCCAACGTGGCCTACAACGTCGCCCAGGGTGAGCTGACCTTCGAGAACCTCGACGGCACCGCGACCAACGGCATCACCGTCCAGAACGCGGCCATCCTCTCGTCCTATGGTGACCTCATCACCCTCGGGGCTCCGCTGACGCTCAAGGCTGGCTCGACGCTTCGCAACAACGGTAACGGCACGCAGACCTGGTCGGGCAACGTGCTCCTCGATGGCGCCGCCGCCACGCAGGTCACCTTCAACACGACGACCCCGTCCGCTACGGGCGCCACGGGCTTCCCGAACGGCATCACCCTCACCGGCGTCGTCTCGGGAACGGCCGACCTCGTCAAGACGGGCGGCAACCTCAGCCAGAACGGCACGGTCAACGGCGTGAGCGCCCGCGGTATCCCCGCCTTCCTCCGCCTTGCGGGCGTCAACACCTACACGGGTAACACCATCATCACCGCGGGCACGGTCCAGGCCAACAGCGATCGCTCCTTCGGCGCGACCCTCACCGGCGCGGTCGCCAACAGCATCCAACTCAGCGGCGGGACGCTCTCGGCCTTCCAGTCGTTCACGACCGACCCGAACCGCGGCATCACGCTGACGGTGGCTTCGAGCATTTCGGCTGAGCCGGGCGTCGTCTTCACGGTTGCTTCGCCCATCGCGGGTGGCTTCACCCTCTCGCGCTTCGCGAGCGAAACGCCGGTGGGTACGGTCGTGCTCGCGGCCAACAACACCTTCTCCGCCTACTCCATCAATACGGCCAACACCGCTGGCGGTCCGGCTTACTACGGCGGCATCACCAAGGTCACGCATAGCGGTGGCTTGGGCACCGGCAACGTCAGCCTCATTTCCGGCAGCGGCACCCTCCAGCACCAGGTCCAGCTCGAAGGTGGTCTCACCATCGGCAACAGCTTCACGACCTCCGGTCAAGGCACCGACGGCGCGGCGATCCCGACCTACGGCTTGGTGGCCTCGCTCTCCGGAAACAACACCCTCAACGGCACGATCACCATGGCCGGCGGCGGCGGCGCCACGCACATGGGCGCGTTCGCCGGGTCCACCTTGACCTTCGGTGGCACCATCACTTCCAGCACCACCGGTCGCGACCTCCAGCTTTACGGCGCCGGCAACTTCGTCTTCACCGCGGGCAGCTTCTTCACGGAGCGCGCGGGCGACGGTTCGATGCTCGTGGTCGGCAACGCCGTCACCCCGACGACCGGAACGACGACGATCCTCAGCACCAACAACGACTACACCGGCCGCACGGCGGTCCAGAGCGGCGGTTTCCTGAACGTCGCGCAGTTCGCGGACACCAACGTGGTGTCGTCCATCGGTAAGGGCTCGGCGACCGCTTCCGCCGCCCACCTCGTCGTCGACGGTGGTACCCTGCAATACACGGGCTCCAGCGCCCAGTCCACGGATCGCCTCTTCTCCGTCGGCAACCAGGGCGGCGTCATCGACGCTTCCGGCTCCCTCACGGCCGCCGGCCTCAAGTTCACGGGCCTCGGCGCGATGGGCTTCAACGGTTACAGCGCCACCAACGCATTCGTGATCGAAACCGGCGCGCGTACCTTGACCCTCACGGGTTCGAACACGGGCGACAACACCGTCAACCTCATCATCGGGGATAACTCGGGTGCGACCTCGATCCTGAAGACCGGCACCGGCCGCTGGATCCTCGGTGGCGTGAACACCTACACGGGTACGACCACGGTTTCCGCGGGCACCCTCGAGACTTCCGCGACCGGCGTCATCGCCGCAGGCGGCACGGTCAACGCCCTCGCCGGCACGACCTTCAGCAACGCCGGCACGGTCAATGCCGCCATCAACATCGATGGCGCGACGGTGGTCAACGCCGGCAGCATCGGCGGCGACCTCACGCTCAATTCCGGCACGTTCACCAACAACGCGGGCGCGACCATCTCGCAGGTTTCGCTCGGCAAGACCGTCAAGGTCACGGGCGGCGCCTTCACCAACGCCGGCACGATCGCGACGAACACCTTGCTCGAGGGCGGCACGCTCACCAGCTCCGGCACCATGGCCGGACGCATCACCGTCACCGGCGGCACGGTCGCCAGCACCGGCACCCTGACGGACCTCCGCCTCCTCGGCGGTTCCGCCACCAGCTCGGGCGCCATCACCAAGGCCATCCTCACCGCCGGCACGCTCACCCACACGGGTGCGGCGACCGCGGTCATCGGCACGATCGACGTCAACGCCGGCGCCACCTTCGACAACGCCGGCACGCTCGGCTCGGGTACGATCAACGTCGCCTCCGGCGCGACCTATCGCGGCGCGGGTTCGGCCACGGCCGGCACGGTCAACATCGCCACGGGCGGTATCCTCAGCCCAGGTGGTCGCCTCGGCACCGTCGGCTTCAGCACGCTGAACCTGTCGTCGGGCGCCATCATCGAACTCGAAGCCTCCGACCCCGGCAGCTTGGCCAAGCGCGACGGCCTCGTCGTGAATTCCGTCCTCTCCCTCGGCGCCTCGCCGGTCGCCGTGAAGCTCTTCTCCTTCAACGAAGCCTTGGCCGGCCGCGGCGCCGCCTCGGTCTTCAACCCGAACCTCGGCTACAGCTGGTCGTTCCTGAAGGACAACACCACCACGGGCGCCGGTCTCTTGGCGAATAAGTTCACCCTGGATACCACGGGTTGGCAGGGTGCCATCGGCAGCTGGTCGCTCGCGACCGAAGTCGATGCCGTCACGACCTTCAACAACCTGAAGCTCGTCTACACCCCGACGAATCCGCTGATCGTGGTCGACGTCGCCACCGACGCCCTCGCCAGCGCCATCTCGGCGATCTCCCTCGCGAACGTCCCGGTGAACTCGGGTCTCAACAAGTCGGGTGCCGGTCTCCTGACCATCGACCTCGCCTACGCCTACACGGGTGGCACGAACGTCACCGGTGGCGGCCTCAAGCTCGTCGACGGCGGCGCGCTGGGTACGGGCTCCCTCACCTTGGACACCGGCACGGTGCTCGTCGTCCAGAAGGTCGACGGCGAAATCGTCAACAACGTCGGCGGTTCGGGCGACCTCCTCAAGGACAACGCCGGTACCTCGACCCTCACGGGCTCGGTCGGCTTCACGAACCTCACGGTCACCGCCGGCACCTTGGCCGTGACGAATGCCCTCTCCGTTTCCGCCACCACCACCGTGGCAGACGGCGCCTCCTTGGCCGCCACCGGCGCGACCGCCCTGTCCCTGGGTGCCGCCACCATCGACGGCAGCGTGTTGAACGCTCCGGCGGTCTCGGCCACGTCCTTGACCATGGGCGCCAACAGCGTCTTCACGACGCAGGCCGGCAAGGCCCTCACCGTGTCCGGTGCCGTCGCTTCCAGTGGTTCCCTCACGGTCGGCTCGCTCACCGCGGGTGGTAACCTGACCGCTGCCGGTACGCTCGCTTCTTCCGGCGCCGTCTCGGCCGCCGCCGTCAGCTTCGGTGCGGGTACCTTCAGCGCGACCAACCTCACCGCCGCCGGCGCCTTCACCAACGCGGGTGCCACGACCCTCACCGGCAGCCTGACCGCGACCAGCTTCACGCAGACCGCGGGCAGCCTCACCGCCGCCTCGCTGTCGTCCTCCGGCGCCTTCGGCCTCCAGGCCGGCACGGTGACGATCGCCGGGACGGGTTCGCTCGCTTCGACCAGCATCACCCTCGGTGACAACACCACGCTCACGGCTCCGGTCGTCAACAATTCCGGCCTGATCTCGTTGGGTGCAGGTGCGGTCCTCAACCTGAACCACAGCCGCGACATCACGTTGGCCGCGCCGATCGGTGGGGCTGGTTCCCTGACCGTCTCGAGCAACAAGGTCATCACCTTGAGCGGCGCCTTCGGTCTGCCCGCCGTCAACGTCGCCGGCAATACCTTGGCCCTCACGGGCGTCGTATCGACCGCTTCGGACTTCACCAAGAGCGGTTCCGGCCTCCTGATCCTTTCCGCCACCAACACCTATACCGGCGCGACCTTCGTCAATGCCGGTACGCTCCGCATCAACGGCGACGCCGCCCTCGGTGCGCCGATGCAGGCCGTCACCGTGGCGGCGGGGGCTACCCTCGACCTTTCCGGGTCCGTGGTCGCCAACAGCATCAACCTCTTCGGCCGGACGGTGACCATCGCCGGGTCGGGCGTCGGCAATGCGGGTGCCATCGTCAACAATTCCAACTTCACGCAGACGAACGCCATCCAGGCCTTGGCGCTCTCCGCGGATGCCTCCATCGGCGGCACGCAGGGTTGGAATGTCGGCGGGTTCGGCACCCTTGAATTGGCGGGCTTCACGCTCACCAAGGTCGGTACGAACAGCATCGCCATCGATGGACCGAGCGTGTCCGAAGGTAACCTCACCGTGGCGCAGGGTAAGCTCAGCATCCTCGGCAACACGCAGGTCTTGGCCGGTACGACCCTGCCGGGCGTGGTCACCGTCCAGTCGGGTGCCACGTTGGAACTCGGTGGTAGCGTCAACTCTTTCGGCTTCACCCGCGCGGTCAGCCTCTTGACCGGTTCCACGTTGGCCACCGCTCCGTCCGCGGCCATCACCACCGGCTCGGCCATCACGGTGGCCGGTGAAGTCGCCCTCAACGTCGGCGCGGGTGGCTCCTTCGCCCCGGCCGTCGCCATCGCGGGCACCGCCAATCTGACGAAGGCCGGTTACGGTCGCCTCATCCTATCTGCCTTGGTCGATAACGACATCACCGGCAACTTGCTGATCAATGAAGGCAACGTCCAGGTCCTCGACTCCCTCGGCCTCCCGAGCGGCACCATCACGTTGACCGCCCAGCCGGGTGCCGACGGCAACCGCCGCACCCGCCTCGAGCTCGGTAACGGTGTCACCGTCGCCAACAACATCGTCCTCAACGGCATCGCGGCCGGTAACGTCAGCGGTACGGGCGTGATCATGCTCACCGCCGGCACGGACATCGCCACGGTCTCCGGTAGCATCACCTTCAACGCCGGCGTCAGCGCGGGCGGCAACTACCTCGCGGGTGTCGACGATGCCGGTACCGTGTCCACGGGTTACCTCGCCTTGACCGGCGACCTCATCGCGGGTTCGGCCCAGCCCACGGTCCGCAAGGGCAACATCCTCCTCAACCCCGCGGGCACGGGCTCGAGCTACTCCCTGTTCGACATGCGCGAAGGTACCCTTCGCCTCGGCAAGAACAACGCCATCCTGACCACGGCCGAAGTCCAACTCGGCGTCCACGGCGGTGCCCTGGTCGACTTGAACGGTTTCAGCCAAGACTTCATCAAGGTCACCAAGAGCACGAACGCCGCCACCATCACCAACGCCTTGGCCAACACCACGGGCGTCGCGGACTTCAAGAACACGGTTGAAACCACCTACGCCGGTACCCTCGCCAACGGCGCGACGGGTCTGGGCCTCGTGCGCCTCAACAAGACCGGCACCGGCAACCTCATCCTGACCGGCGCCAACACGCACAGCGGCGGCACCTTCCTCACCAACGGCACGCTCGAACTACGCGGCAGCGGCATCTTGGCGGCCAACACCACGGTCGACGTCCCCACGGGCACCACCCTCAAGATCACCAGCGCCAACGCCGACCTCACCATGGCGGCGAACATCACCGGCACGGGTACGGTGCGCATCGACACGAACATCTCCGGTGCGGCGGGCGCCCGCGGGGCCACCCTTTCCGGCAACAACACCGGCTTCACCGGTACGTACATCATGGAGCCGACCGCGTCGGGCGTTTCGACCCCGAACACCGAGCGCATCATCGTGACGAGCGGCAACACCTTCGGCACGGCCAACGTGGTCATCAAGGACCGCGCGCAGGTTTGGGTGCAGGGTGGCACGTACGCCAACAACTTCACCATCACCGGTTGGGGCTTCGGCGATTCCCAGGCCAACGGCGGCACGCCGGCCCTCGGTTTGAACCTGACCAGCTACGCGGCGGCCGGTCAGGGCGGCATCGGCGCCATTCGCTTCAACGGTAACGAAGTCATCACGGGAACCGTGACCCTCGATGGCGACGCCAAGATCATGGCTTGGGGCCAAACCGCTTACCTCGATGGCTCCGTCGGCACGACCAACAGCACCGACCGGCTCATCATCGGCGGTGGCGGCAACTCGACCACGATTGTCCTCCGCGGAACGAATAACGTCGGTGCGAACGCCCTGCGCGATGTCTGGCTTAACGTCGGCGGCGGTACGGGGTCCTCTCAGTTGACCATCGGCGGTGGCACCGCCGCCGGTACGCTCGGCACGGGTAAGGTCACCCTCTACGCCGATGCGGCCGCCGGCACCGTCGCGGTCAACATTCGTCGTACCGATGGCTACACCATGGAAGCTGGCCAGATCGTCGAAGCCGTTTCCCCGGTTGGTTTGTCGACGAACATGTCGAAGACCCAATTCCGTGCCAACACCACGGGCACGGGCCTGACGCTCAATGGCGCCCAGGTCTTACTCTCCAACCTCACCAACGCCGGGGGCAAATTGATTGTCGCCAACGAATCCGATGGCTCGATCGTGACCATCGACGCGGGCTCCCTCCTCAAGCTGGACACGATTCAGATTGGCGAAGCCACGAACATGGGCGGTACGGTCAACCAAACCGGCGGCACCGTCCAGCAGTTCTCTTCGAGCGGCATGCGCGTCGGTCACTGGGGTGGCCGTGTCAGCACCTACAACCTCTCGGGCGGCACCATGGAGATGGTCAACCCGGCCCCGGGTTCCGCTCCGGCGGGCGGCGGCGAGCAGGCTGGTGGTATCTACGTCGGCATCGACGGCGTGGGCGTCTTCAACCAGTCGGGTGGTTCCATCAAGACCCCGTGGATCGTCCTCGACAACCGTGGCAGCACCCCCGCCATCGACGGCATCAGCTCTTCCTACAACCTCTCGGGCGGCGCCCTGGAGTTCACCGCCGGCACGGGCCTGATCTCGAATAACCTCCTCACCGGTACGGCCACCTGGTCGGGCGGCACGATGCGCAACCTCGCGCCGAGCGCGAACGTCGCCATCAACACGAACCTCGTCGTCACCGGCACCACCGCGGCCCTCGACACCGTCGACGCGACCCGCGGCTTCGTCTTCAACCAACAGGTCACCGGTGGCGGCACTGTGACCACTTCCGGCGGCGGCACGGTCTTCGTCACCACCGCGGGCACCCAGACCTTCGACCTCGTCCTCGCCGGCACCAGCGGCTTGACGAAGCAGGGTACCGGCACGACCACCCTGGTCGGCGCCCAGACCTACTCCGGACCGACGCTCGTCAGCACCGGCACGCTCAGCCTCGCGGGCAACATCCCGAACTCCGACCTCACCGTCGCCGCCGGCGCCAACCTCCAGGGTCTCGGTACGGCCAAGTCGATCACCTTCGGCAACTTCACGTCGTTCTCCGCCGACCCGTCGGCCAGCTCGATCCTCGCCGCGACGAACGCCTTCAGCGTCGCCCCGGGCGGCCTCGTCACCGTCAACCTCCTCGCCGGTCCGGCCACGAGCGCGCCGTTCACGATCCTGAACTACGGTTCGACCACCGCCACGGCGGCGAACTTCGCCCTCGCCGGCGCGGGCAGCTACCGCAGCTTGCCGACCTTCAACGTCGGCGCCACCAGCACCACCTTGGCCCTCGGCTTCGGTGAACTCGTCTGGACCAACGGCGGCGCCAACGCCCTCTGGGATGCGGACACCAACAACTTCTTCAACGTCGGTTCCGCGGCGGCGGACAAGTTCATCTTCGGCGACATCGTCACCTTCGATGATTCCGTGGGTTCCTCCCAGGGCGTGACCTTCGTCGGCAACATCCGCCCGACGACCACCATCGTCAACAACTCGACCTACGATTACACCCTGACCTCCTCCGCGGGCAACACCCTCGGCGGCTACGGCCAGCTGGTCAAGCGCGGCACGGGCGTCCTGAACATGGCGGGCGTCAATAACACCTTCACCGGTGGCACGCTCCTCAGCGCGGGCCGCATCAACGTCGGCGCCGTCGGCTCCCTCGGCACCGGTCGCATCACGCTCGGCGCCGCGGACACCGCCGCCAACAACGTCGCGCTCTACATCTCGGGTACGCGCCCCACGGGCAACCTCACCAACGCCATCCTCGTGAGCAGCAACGGCACGGGCACGGTCACGATCGGCTCCGACGCGACCGTCACAGGTAACAATCCGATGGGCTTCAGCGGCATCACGCTCCAGCGCGACCTCCGCCTCGACTCGAACGCCGCCGATCGCACGGACTATAATGGCATCACCGGCACCGGCAATGTGACCTTCATCGGTACGGGCCGCACGGTCCTCGGCTTGGGCTTGGCGAACACCTTCACCGGCACCATGACCCTCGCCGGCACGGGCCGCGTCCAGATCGGCGCCGCGACCGCGGGCACCTTGAATGGTATCCCGGACAACGCGACCGTCGTCATCAACGCCGGCAGCGAACTGGCCATGTCGGCGGGCGCCGAAATCATCGGCGGCCTCTCCGGCGCCGGTAACATCACGACCAACTCGTACGCCGGCACCCTGACGGTCGGCACGGGCAACGCGACGAGCACCTTCACGGGTAACATCGGTGAAATGTCGGGCTTCGCCCTCGGCCTCACCAAGGTCGGCAACGGCACGCTGACCCTCTCCGGCGCCAACACCTTCACGGGCGGCCTGCAGGTCGGTACGCTCACGCAGGCCGGCGGCACGGTCGAACTCAACGGGGCGAACGCCTTCGGGGCCCTCACGGTCTTCGCCGGCACGGTCAAGGTCGGCGCCGCGCTCGCCAACACCGGCAGCATCACCTTGAACAACGGCGCCACCCTCGACGTGCTTGCCGCGGGCAAGCTCTTCGACGGCGGCTACAACAACGCCGCCACGGTGACCGTGAACGCGGGCGCCACCTGGTCGATGGTCAACCTGGCCTATGGTCCGGCCGGCCAGCTCTCCGACTACGCGGCCCGCCGCGTGCTCAACGGCGGTACGATGATCGTCACGGGTGACACCCAGGACGTCGGCAATAACTTCACCGCCAACGCCACCACGGGCGGCACCTTCCGCTACGCCCCGACCAACGCCGGCCAGACCCTCACCTTCACGGGCAACGCCAACAGCGACATCGCCCTCAACGGCCCGCTCGCCCTGCAGGCCGTCGGCGGCAACCTCGCGATCAACGAGAACATCGCCGGCGCCGGCTCCCTCACGAAGACCGGCAACGGCAAGTTCACCCTCGGCGGCGTGAACACCTTCACGGGCAACCTCGTGATTTCCGAAGGCGACTTCAACATCAACGGCGCCTACGCGCTCGGTCGTGGCACGGTCTCGCTCCCGGCGGGCGTCACCCTCGACAACACCAGCGGCGCCGACGTCAACGTCGCCACGGCCACCACCATCAACCTCGGCGATGGCGTCCTCAACTTCACGGGTACGAACTCGCTCGGCCTCGGCTACGGCACCATCGCCCTCCCGGCGAACACGACGGTCAACGTCGCCGCCAAGACCTTGTCCCTTGATGGTCCGGTCACCGGCGCCTACGGCATCACCAAGACCGGCGCGGGCACCCTCGCGCTGCACGCCCCGAGCAACACCTTCACCGGTGGCATTACGGTCAACGCCGGCCTCCTCTCCATCGGCAAGTACGTGACCGGCTCGGCCGGCACCGGCGCCGTGGTCTTCAACGGTGGTGGCATCGCCTTCGACGACTACCAGGCCCTCCGCACCTTCGACCTCGCCGGTGATGGCCGTGGTGCGGCCGTCCCGACCACGACCGTCATCTCGGCGAACTTCAGTTCGATCCACAACGCCACGGGCGACGTCGTCCCGAACAACACGACCCGCGGCTTCGTCGGTAAGCTCTTCCTCCCGGCTGGCACCTGGAACTTCCAGGAAGCCTTCGATGACGGCGTGGCCCTCACGGTCGGCGGTCAAGTGCTCCTCAACAACACCGTCTGGAACGCGAACACGACGGGTAGCTTCGTCGCCGCGACCGCGGGCTGGTATGATATCGACCTCCGCGTCTACCAAGGCACGGGCGGTACGGGTGCCGTCGCGCCCTCGCTGTTCGGTGTCGGTATCGCCAACGGCGCCGGCGCCTACGTGCCGTTCACGACCGAAGGCCTCGCCAGCTTGGGCGTCATCGCCACCGTCGGCACGACCCCGGGCTTCAGCTATGCGGGTGACATCACCCTGAACCAGAACGGCTCGATCAGCTCGACCAACCTGGGTAACTACGACTTCACGCTCTCGGGCGTCATCTCGGGTCCGGCCGACCTCACCAAGCTCGGTGCCGGCACGATCGTCCTCACGGGCGCCAACACCTACACGGGCAAGACCATCGTCCAGGAAGGCACGCTCGCGCTCACCAGCAGCGCCAACGCCACGACCCTCATCGAGGTCAACGGTGGCTTCCTGCGCCTCGACTCGGCCACGGCCATCCCGGCGGGCGGCGTCGTCCTCAACGGCGGCGGCCTGAAGTTCAACCTCGGCGCCACCACGGCGATCACGGTGAACAACCTCACCATCAACGCCGCTTCGACCATCGACACCACCGGTCTCGACGTGACCTTCGGCGGTCCGCTCACCGGTACGGGTTCCCTCATCAAGGCGGGCACGGGCACGACCCCGGGCACGCTGACCCTGGCGAACGGCTCCACCTTCGCGGGTAGCACCGCCATCACCGGCGGCAAGCTGGTCATCTCCGACGACTCCGCCCTCGGCGCCGTCCCGGCCACCGCCACCGCCGGTCAGCTCACCTTCGCCGGTGGCTCCCTCCAGACCACGGCCGACGTGACCCTCGCCGCCAACCGCGGCATCGCGCTCGACGTGAACTCCACGGGCGTCCTCCTCCCGGATGCGGCCACGACCCTGACGGTCAACGGCGTCATCGCCAGCGGCACGGGCACGGGCTCGACCAACGGCAAGCTCGCCCTCGGCTCGGACACCTCGGGTGCCATCATCCTCAACGGCATGAACACCTACCTCGGTGACACCGAACTCCGCGGCAGCACCGTGACCCTCGGCAACGACGCGGCCCTCGGCGCCGGCGCCAACCTCATCGTGCCGACCGGCGTCAACGCCGTCACCGTGCAGTTCGGCGCCGCCGCCACGGGCGCCCTCGCCCAGCGCGTCAACGTCGAGTCCCTCCAGTCCACGCTCACCCTCGCGGGCGGCACCAAGGACGTGACCCTCGCGGGTGGCGTGACCGGCGCCGGCGTCGTCGCCCAGACGGGCAGCGGCAAGCTCATCCTCGGTGGCACCAGCCTCTTCGCCGGTGTGGTCGTGGCCGACAACACCATCGTGCTCAGCAGCGCCACCGCGGTGGCCACGGGCAATGCGGGTGCAACGCTCCGCTTCGGCACGGCGGCGAACAACTACGTCAACGCGGGCACGTTGGTCTACGGCACGGGGGTGACCTCCGACGTCTCGACGCTGCTCTCGACGACGAGCACGGACCTCACGGTCGATACGGGCGCCAACAACGTCACCTGGGCTAGCGCGGTCTACGGCACCTTCGACTTCACGAAGAAGGGTAGCGGCGTCTTGACCATCGAAGGCCTCGATCCGATCTCCGGCGGCTCGGTGAACCTCGAAGCGGGCACCTTGACCATGGCGAAGAGCAACTCGCTCACCGGCGTGGGTGCCTTCGGCAGCGGCACCCTGATCACCTTCACGGGTGATGCCACCCTCAAGTACGGCACCGGCGTCACCGCCGACCTCTCGGCCGTCCTCGTCTCCGACGCAGGCAAGACCGGCACCATCGACATCGGCGCGAACGACGTCACCTACGCCTCCGCCCTCACCGGCGACGGCAGCTTCATCAAGACCGGCTCCGGCAAGCTCACGCTCACCGCAACCAATGCCTTCACGGGTGGCTTGAAGCTCGCCCAGGGAACGCTCGAAATCGCGGGTACCGACGTCCTCTCGTCTTCCTCTGGCCTGACCTTCACGGGCGATGCGACGCTCCTCTACGGCGCCTCCACCGTCGACGACCTCTCCAGCAACCTCACGGTCCTCGCGGGCAAGACCGGCACGATCGACGTCGGTGCGAACGACGTGTCCTTCGCCAGCGTCGTCGCCGGCGCCGGTTCGCTGGTCAAGGCAGGTACGGGTACGCTCACCTTCGACGAGACGCCGACCTTCACGGGAGCGTTTGGCATCACGGGCGGCACCGTCACCTTGACGTCCTTCGCGGCTCTCTCCAGCCCTTCGTCGATCACCATCGGCACGGGCGCCGCGCTCGATACGACCGCGCGGAATGGCTTCACGCTCGCCGCGGGTCAGACCTTGTCGGGTGCGGGTGTGGTCGACGTCGGTGCCGCTCAGGCGCTCACGATTGCCACGGGCACCACGCTCAACGCCACGGGCCTCTCGGTCACCGGTAACCTCGCGCTTGCCGGCACCTACGCCGCCACCCTCGGTGCTCCTGGCACCGCCTTGGCTCCGAATGCTGCCGCCCAGACCAACGTCAGCGGTGATGTCACCCTCGGTGGCACCCTCCGCCTGACCTCTAACGGTGCTGGCGCCGGTGCTTACCAGATCATCAACGGCGCGGGCGCCACGACGGGCAGCTTCGCCGCCGTCAACCTCGTCGGCATCGACAACGCCCTCCTGCACCAGGAAATCGTCACCACCGCCGGTGTCACCGGTGTGAACCTCGTCCGCGTCGCCACCACGACCGGCACGCTTCCGACCACCGTCAACTACGGTGCGACCCGTCCGACCGCCGCGGCCTTCAGCACGAACCTCGACTTCGCCAACACGGCGACCGCCGACGGCTTCAGCGAAGCCCTCGTCGCCACCGTCTCCGCGAACGGCACGGGCTTCACGTCCGCCGCCGCCGGTACGACCGGTACGGTGACCCTCGGCCTCGACTCCCTCACGGCCGGCGCCAAGTCGGGCAGCGCGATCGTCACGGTTTCCTCCGTCGGCGTCGGTGGCTTCGCCAACACGTCCCTCGTTACCGGCACGGTCGCCCTCTCCGGTTCCGTCTATGATTACGCGACGGCCACGATCGCCGATACCGTCCTCGACTTCGGCAACGTCCACGCCGGCGCCACCGGTGTGACCCGCAACCTCTCGGTCACCAACACCAAGGTCACCGACGCGACCTATCAGGATAACTTGTCGGCTACGGCCACGGCCGCGGCGGCTGGCCTCTCGGTCAATACGCTCTCGGCCCTCGCGGCCGACACGACCGGCAACCTGGTCTTCACGGCTGCGACCGGCACCGCTGGCTCGCTCGCCGGTGCGGTGACCTTCACCCTCGACTCGACGAACGCGGTCTCCGGCCTCGACGCCAAGTCCCTCACTTCGACGGCGGTCGTCACCACGACTGGCTCGGTCTACACGGGTCTCTCGACCTGGAATACCTCGAACGGTTCGTGGGGTACGCTCGCCACCGCCTTCGGCGCCAACTGGGGTGCTGGCCAAGGCTCGCCGGGTCTCGACGCGGCCTTCGCCAACGTCGACACCGCGACCTTCGACAACACCGTCCTCGCCGCGGGTTCGGCCGCCACGGTCAGCCTCGACGGCGCGGCTCCGAGCCTGAAGGCGATCGCCTTCAACACCACCGGCGGCGGTTACACCCTGAACACCGGTTCCGCTGGCGCGCTCACCCTCGCTTCCGGCGCGGGCAATGCGACCATCACGGCCACCGCGGGTACGCACACCATCGCGACGGACCTCACGCTCTCCTCGGCCTCCGCGACGATCGTCGAAGCGGGCGCGGCCTTGACGCTCTCGGGCGCCGTCACCGGCACCGTGGGCCTCACGAAGTCCGGCGCTGGTGCGCTGACGGTCGCGGGCAACAACACCGGCTACACCGGTGCCATCACCCTTGCCGCCGGTACGCTGGAGCTGAACTCCTTCAACGCGATCATCAACGCCTCCGCCCTGAACGTCACCGGCAACGCGACGCTCCGCTACGGCACGGGCAACACGACGGACGTCTCCGGCAAGCTCGGCACGATCGGCGCGGGTACGACCTTCACGGTCGACACCAACGGCAACATCGTGACCTACGCCTCCGCCTTCACCTCCGCGGGCACGTTGGTCAAGGCCGACTCCGGCACGCTCATCCTGGGCGCCGCCAACAACCTCACCGGCGCGCTCAACGTGACGGGCGGCGCTGTCCGCCTGACCAACGCTGGCGCACTCGGCACGGCCGCCGTCACGGTCGGTGCAGGTTCTATCCTCGACCTGAACAGCCTCGATGCCACGGGTGCTTCCATCGTCCTCGACGGCGGTACGCTCTCCCGCACCTCGGGTTACACCAGCACGGTGACCTTCACCAATACGACCCTCGACTCGGGCATCCTCAGCCTCGCTGGCACCGCCAAGGTCGGCGTCCTCACCGGTCAGACGGCCGCCATCAACGGCGAAACCCGCGACATCGAACTCAACGGTGGTACGGTCACCGGCCTGTCCAGCTTCACCGGCACGCTCATTGTGAAGTCGACCCTCGACGCAGCGGCCGGCTCGATCTCCGGCGGCGCGGTCACCCTCGCCGGTGGCACGATCGACCTCCTGGGCCTCACCTCCACCAAGAACCTCGGCTACCTCGCCGGTCAGCTCGCCAACGCCACCAACTACACCGGCAACGTCGAAGTCCTCGGCACGGTTTCGCTCGCTACCGGCTCGCTCGGCAACGGCGTCATCCAGGTCGGCACGGGCGACACGGTCACCTTGGCTGACAATGGCCTGAACAACGCCATCGCCATCTCGGGTGGTACGGTGGACTTCAACGGCAAGACCGCGACCTCCAACGTGACGTACACGAACGGCACGCTGGCGAACGCCGCCGGCCTCAGCGGTGACGTGACCCTCGCCTACACCGGCGCCAAGACCATGTCGGCCGGCTCCCTCGGTACCGGTCGCGTGATCGTCCCGACGGGCGCGACGCTCGACTTCGGTACGGGCTTCAGCAACGCCGTCCGCAACACGGGTGGCGCGGTCACCAGCGGTGCCAACTACACCGGCACGATGACCTACGCCGGCGGCCAGTCCGTCGCCGTCACCGCCGACCAGGTGGCCAAGTTGGCCTTCGAGTCCGGCACGACCGCGAAGGGTTCGGGCACGCTCACGACCCTGAGCTTCGCCTCCGGTTCGGCTTACACGATGACCATCAAGGATTCGGCCGGCGCCGCGGGCGTGGGTTACGACTCCGTGACCGTCACCGGTGCGCTCAACCTCGCCGCCCTGTCCTCGGCCAACCGCATGACCTTGAACCTGGTCTCGCTCGACGCCGCGAACACCGCGGGCGGCGCCCTCGCCACCCAGAACTTCTCGTGGAGCAGCCCGCAGAACTTCACGCTCTTCACGTACGGTACCCTCAGCTTGGGCAACGGCGTGACGAACGTGGCTGACCTCTTCACGGTCAACTACACGAGCTTCAAGGATGCGTACGGCGCTTCGGCCCAGGCTGAGTGGTTCTCGATCTCCAACGACAGCGTCAACGGCGCCATCGTCCTGACCGCGATCCCTGAGCCGTCCACCTACGGCATGAGCCTCGCCGGCCTCGCTTTGGCCCTCGCCGCCATCCGCCGCCGCAAGCGCAAGACCGCCGCGGAAGCCAAGTAAGCGCCGCGCTCAGTGAGTGACAAAGCCCCGGGCCCTCCCGGGGCTTTTTTGTAGGGTCAGCCCATCTGCCTCGAGGTAGGGTTGGTACGCAGTGCTGAGATAGCGGCATCTGCCTCGAGGTAGGGTCAGCACTGCGTGCTGACCTAGTTGCATCGAAATAAACGAGAGGCAGGCTAGGTTGGCACGCAGTGCCAACCCTACCCGATGCAGGCCAACGATAGCCGATGTACGAAAACGTTACCTCTATACAAGGGGACGGGAATGCCATCTGCCTCGTGGTAGGGTCAGCACTGCGTGCTGACCTAGTTTCATCGAAACAAAAGGCAGGCTAGGTTGGCACGCAGTGCCAACCCTACCTCGATACATAGAGGCATCGAATGGGCAGAGAGGCAGGCTAGGTTGGCACGCAGTGCCAACCCTACCTCGATACAGGGCCGACGTTACCTCGATGCAGGCCAACCCTACTCGATACTAGTGTGAGTTCCCTGGGTTAAGTCGGTTTTGGACACGAGCTTAGGTGCTGGGAGGATTGGGTGTGGATTACCGAATAAGGAAACAGCTGCCGCACGATCGCCCCGATTGGGTGGACGAAAGGCAGACGTTATTCGTGACGTTTTGCCATAAGAGGAGGGGGCTTAACCATTTTAATTCACCCGATGCTTGGGCTGCCTTGGTGCAGGCAGCGGATCACTTGCACGTCCGCGGCAAATGGACCCCGGTGCTTTTCTTGGCCATGCCCGACCATGTCCATGCACTGGTCAGGATTCCGCGAAGTCACACCATCGCCAGGGTTATCGGCGACTTTAAGCGGGCGGTCTCCTATGCATTCCCGACGGAATGGCAGGCCGATGCTTTTGACCACCGTCTCCGTGGGCAGTCCCAGTTTTTAGAGAAACGAAAGTACATCCTGCAGAATCCGGTGCGGGCGCTTTTGGTCTCACGCCCTGAAGATTGGCCCTATGTAAAGTCGTGGGAGTGAGTGCGCCTGCACGAGTTAGGGTCAGTCCCATCTGCCTTGGGTAGGGTCAGCACTGCGTGCTGACCTAGTTGCATCGAAATAAACGAGAGGCCGGCTAGGTTGGCACGCAGTGCCAACCCTACCCGATACATAGAGGCATCGGATCGAAGGAGA
>Ga0255119_1000056_pt1 | contig 29043 bp, 23 predicted proteins | sample Law_Atlam_RepC_8_2_FD_188578 | JGI IMG/M metagenome (GOLD analysis project Ga0255119, IMG submission 188578) | Freshwater microbial communities from St. Lawrence River, New York, United States - Law_Atlam_RepC_8h | ecosystem: Environmental > Aquatic > Freshwater > River | place: USA: New York... | reverse complement strand
GGGTTGATAGGGGGTGGGGGATACCTAGTCTGCGCACACCCCCCCTCACCGTATGACCTCGGTTCGTTTCCTTATCGCCGCCGCCTGCATGGCCCTCGGTCCTTCCTTGGGCGCCGCCAATCTCTTCCCGACCTCGCCGCTGATCCAGCTCGGCAACGACACGGACATCTTCTTCGATTCCTCGTTCGCCCTCGATATCACGGACAACCTCTACACCACGGCCAACGCCGTCTCCGCCACGTCCTGGACGGTGACCCCCGGCTTGGCCTTGGAATACGGCAAGGACTCCGCTTTCGCGGTCAACTTTTCGGCCCGCCGCAACATCGTCCGCTACAACAAGGCTTCCTTGGCCGACCTTGAGGACGACCGCGACGCCCTTTCCGCGAGCATCCGCTCCAATGATGGTGGCCCACTCAGCCTGAGCCTAGACAGTTCCTACCGCATCACCGTCCGTAATGACGACCTGGCCCAACAGGGCGTCGGCACCGTCATCCCGCTGGGCGCCAACTTGCTGCGCCAGTCCAACTACTCCCACGCCTTCGAGGCCAAGTACAAGCTCACCGAGAAGATCAACGTGACGTTGGGTTTCACCAATACCTACAACCATTACCTGAATCCGGTGAAGGTTGTGGAGACGACCCAGACGGCGGGCTTGGCCCCTCCCTTTACCGACCCTAACCCGGGCATCTTGACCTCCTATAATACCAACGGCTTGACGGAGCTGAATACCAAGGCGATTCCCCTCGAAGTCATCTACCAGGCCTTCGAGAAGCTCTCCTTCGGCCTGCGCTACCAGCACGACATCACGGACTACTCCCCCGCACCGTATTTTTCCCAGAACACCTCCACCGCCACCCCGGGGCTGATCACCACCGAGCGTCCCGCGGGGTCCTTCCCCTTGCAGATGCGCAAGCACTTCTTCGGCCTCACGGCCAAGGGCGACCCGACCGGGGCCGGTAAGCTCAACGTGACCGCCCGGGCCGGTTACGCCACCTCCTCCGTGGACGGCGCGGCCGACCAGCAGATCCCCTCCTTTTCGATCAACCTGCAGCACACCCTGACGGAAAAGGTCAACCACTCGCTGGCCTTGTCCCGCGATATCAACGCGAACAATACGGGCGGCCAGATCGACAGCAAGTCCTACACCTACACGGTGAACTTCACCGCGGCCGAGGACCTCAGCTTCAATCTCGGGGCCACCAAGAGCGACGTCCTCGCCGGTCCGACCGTCGTCAACACCATGGTCTACAACCTGGGGGCTGATTATAAATATAATCCCCACCTGAGCTTCACCTTGGCCTACAGTTCCACCGACTCGAAACTCCCCGGTAACGCCGCGGCCAACTTCCAGGCCAACGCCCTGACGATTTCAGGGGCTTTCCGCTACTAAGCGGCGCCGGGGCCTCGGTCGAACGCAGGGGCGGAGGGTCTCGTTGACCTCCCGCCCCTTTCCGTTCATGCTTTATCCCATGCTCCTTAACCTCCGTGACCTTCTGCGGCTCGGCCTGGTCTGGGCTTGCCTGGTAGGCCCTGGCTTGCCGGCCGCCGAGCCGGCCGCCCCCCCTGCCGGGGAGCCGGCCCCGCTTCGCCCCAGCTACCGCCTGCGGGCGCGCGATACCATCCGAGCGGGCGTGATCAACGAGGCGGACACCTTGGTCGAGCGCCGGATTAACCCCGACGGCACGGTGGATATCCCCTTCCTCAAGGAGGTCGTCAAGGTCGGCGGGCTCACGGTGAGCGAGGCCCAGGCCGTGTTGGAGAAACTCTACCTCAGGTACTTCAAGCGGCCCCAGGTGGTCCTGAGCATCGTCACCTACGCGGAGCGCCGTATCTACGTGAACGGCTTTGTCGGCAAGCCCGGCTCGGTCCTCGTACCGCCGGAGGAAACCCTAACGCTCGGCCGGGCGCTCTCGATGGCGGGGGGCATCCTCGCCCGCGGCAGCCGCACGGATGTCACCGTGACCCGCAGCCTGAACGGCGTCCCGACGCCGATCCAAAAGGACATGTCCAAAATCGACAAGGGGGAGGAGCCCGACTTCACCCTCGAGGACGAGGACCAGATCTACGTCCGCGACCGTACCTTCTGAACCCATGGACACGCCTTCCCCCAAGCCCGGTCAATCCCCGGAGGACCCTTCGCGCGGCCCACGCGGTTACGGCTCCTACGGCGGCCCTGCGGGTTATGGTGCCGCGGGTTACGGCAACTACGGCAACTACGGCGCCGCCGCCGGCGGGCCCGGCGGTAAAGGCGGACCTTTCGCCGCCTACCTTACCATGCTCCGCGAGCGCTGGTGGTGGGTGCTTCTGTCGGTCCTGGTCTTCGTGACCATCGCGGTGGTGTACACCTCGACGATCGTCCCGGAATACCGCGCCGCCGGGAGGCTGCGCGTCTACCGGCTCACGCCGACCATCGGCACCGGCAACACCGGCGTCGACGAGACGCAGCGGATCGGCTCCAACGACGACTTCCTGACCGCCATCGAATCCATGAAGAGCACGGCGGTGATCGAAGGGGTCTCCCGCCTGCTCACCCCCGCCGAGCGCAAGCTTGTCCTCGAGCCCTACCAGCAGGGCAACATCTTCACCGGTCCCCTGACCGAGCAGGAAGTCTTCGCCCGCCAGCGCGGGGTCAACCCGACCCGCCAGACCTTCGTGGTGAACGTCGACTTCACCCACCCCAACCGCGAGCTGGCTCGCCTCGTGGCGCAGCGTTTCTGCGATGTCATCCAGAAGTCCAGCGAGGACGAGCGCCTCACCATCACCCACCCGCTGGTCGAGAAGGCCCGCATCGAGATCGAATCCCTCGAGGACAAGGTCCGCCGCCTCTACGAGAAGAAGAACGGTCTCGTGAAGTCGGGCGACCTGCTGGATATCGCGGGCACCACCAACAGCATCGCCGCGCAGCGCTCCAAGCTCATCCAAGACCGCGAGGATTACCGCAAGCAGCTCGACGAAATCGGCATCGTGGTCGCCTTGGTCAAGCAGTACCGCGCCGCCGGCCGCGACCTCTCCGAGATCCCCCTCGTCCGGTCCGACGCCGACGTCGCCGCGGCCCGGTCCAAGTCGACCGACGCGCAGACCCGCGTGCGCGCGATGGAGGAGATTTACACGGACCTGCACCCCAAGATGATCGCCGAGCGGCAGGCGCTCGCCCAGCTGTCGGCCGAATTCCAGCGGGCGGTGAAGACCAAGGCGGACTCCCTCGCCGCGGCCCAGGTCGACCTCCGCGCCAAGCTGGACAACGCCGTCGAGATTCTCCGTCAGAAGGACGAGGCCATCAACCGCCTCCAGGCCGCCGCCGTCGAGCTCGAGAAGATTGACAAGGACATCCGCGCCAACGAGGAGTTCCTCGGCCGCATGAAGCTGAACTACGAGGAGGCCAAGCTGCGCACCGCCACCTCCGGCATCAGCACCTCCATCCGCGTGATGGATAAGCCCTCCGTGTCCGACAAGCCGGTCAACAAGAGCTTCAGCGTCAACGCGCTTGCGGGGCTCGCCCTTGGGTTCTTCGCGGGTGTCGGCCTCGTCCTGCTGCTGGGCACGCTCGACGACCGTCTGAAGTCCGTCCGCGACCTCGAGGGCGGCCTCAGTATTCCGGTGCTCGGCACGGTGCCCAAGGTCTCCGAGACCGCCGGCCCGGACCGCGCCCTGCTCGCCCGCCAGGACAAGGACCGGCTGGCGACCGAGTCCGTCCGCGCCATCTACTCCGCGATGAAGATCAACCCGGCCTCGGCGGCCGGCCGCGTCTTCCTGGTGACCTCTACGCGCCCGAGCGAGGGCAAGACCTTCATCGCGACCAACCTCGCGCTGGCCTTCGCGCAGCATGCCGAGCGCGTCATCGTGGTCGACGTCGACCTGCGCCTGCCCAACGTGGGCCCGTCCCTCGGTTTCGCCGGCGACGGCGGGGTCAGCCGTTGGTTCAACGGGGAGATGACCTTGGATGAGGCTATCGTCAAGGACGTGGCTCCCGGGCTCGACGTCCTGCCCGTGGGCCTCAGCTGCCGCAACCCCACGCAGGTCATCAACAACCCGCGGTTCGCCGAGATGCTCGACGAGCTGCGCCGCCGCTACGACCGCGTCTTCATCGATTCCCCGCCCATCGGCGCCGTCTCGGACGCCCTGCACCTCATCCCCAAGGTCGACGGCGTCGTCTACGTCGTCCGCTTCAACGTGGTGAGCGCCCGCAACGCCGCCGCCTGCCTGGCCCGCCTGCGCGACGCGGGCGCCCCGATGCTCTGCGCCGTGCTCAACCAGATGTCGGTGCGCCTCGCGTCCGTCTACACGGACACCTACGACCCGTCCGCCGGCAAGTATTACGTCGGTGAGTCCGGCCCCGCCCCCAAGGCCTGAGTTTCCCTTCATGCGTCTCCCCCTCCTGCTGCTCCTCGCGGCGGCCTTCAGCGGCTGCCAGACCGCCCCGGTCACCGGCCGGGCGCAGTTCATCCTCGTCGAAGAGGCCGAGGTCGCCTCGCTCTCGGCCGGCGAGTTCGCGAAGATGAAGAAACTGCCGAACGACCCGCGGCTGGCGAAGATTCGCGAAATCGGCCTCAAGATCGTCGCGGCCGCCCGGCGCGACGACCGCAACGGCGTGCTCCCGCCGGTGTCGCGCTGGGAGTTCGCCATCATCGACGACCGGTCCCCGAACGCCTTCGCCATGCCCGGCGGCAAGATCGGCTTCAACGCCGGCATGTTCGCCTACACCCCCACCGACGACGACATCGCGGTAATCCTCGGTCATGAGGTCGCGCACGTCATCTGCCGGCACGGTGCCGAGCGCGTCTCGCAGCAGCTGGGCGTCGCCGCGGCGGTCGCCATCACCGACGAGGCCACGAAGAAGAAGGACGCCCAGACGCGCCAGGCCTGGGTCGCCGCCATCGGCCTGGGTACGCAGCTCGGCGTCCTGTTGCCTTACAGCCGCAACCACGAGTCGGAGTCCGACTACCTCGGCCTACTCTTCATGGCCCGTGCCGGCTACGACCCCGAGAAGGCCCCGGGCTTCTGGGAACGGTTCGCCAAAATCGGCGGTTCCCGTCCGCCGGAATTCCTGTCGACCCACCCCGCGGACGCCACCCGCATCCGGCAGCTCCGGGGCTGGATGGCCGAGGCCAAGGCGCAACGCCCCAAGGGCTGACGCTCAGCGTCGCTCCAGGCGCAGCGGGCAGGTCAGGTAGATGCCCTTCGGGTCGTTCAGGGTGCGGATCGCCCGCAAGGTCTCGGCGTGCGTCCGCAGGAAGAGCACCGCGGGGTCGCTCGGCGCCGCGCGGGTGAAGAGCGGGTGGTCCTCCCGGCCGTCGGAGAGCAACTGCTGCAGCAGCGACTCCTCGCCCTCGTGCAGGGCGGGGACTTGGACCAGTTGGGCGTCCTTCAGTTCCGCCAGCGACTTGGCGAGGGCGATGGCCTCGCGGAGGCCGCCGAACTTGTCGACCAGGTTGCGCTCGCGGGCATCGGTCCCCAGCCAGACGCGGCCTTGGGCGAGCTCATGCACGCCGTCGCGCTCCAGCTTGCGGCCCTCGGCGACGACCTTGAGGAAGTCCTCGTAGACCTCGTCCACCATGGACTGGATCAGCGCGAGTTCGTCGGCGGCGGCGGCCCGGTGGGCTTGGCCGAGGTCGGCGTAACGGTTGGTCTTCACCCCGTCGTGCCCGAGGTGGAACTTCTTGGCGAGCTCCTCGTAGTTGAACTGCAGCCCGAAGACGCCGATGGAGCCGGTGATGGTGGCCGGGTCGGCCATGATCACACTCCCGCGCGCGGCGATGTAATAGCCGCCGCTGGCCGCGAGGTCGCCCATGGAGACGACGACGGGCAGGCCTTTCTTGCGGAGCAGGGCGACCTCGCGCGCGATCAGGTCGCTGGCGAAGGCGGAGCCGCCCGGGCTGTTCACCCGCAGCACCACGGCCTTCACGCGGGCGTCGGCCCGGAGGCGGCGGAGCTCGAAGGCCAGGCGGTCGCCGCCGACCTCGTCGGGGCCGCCCCAGCCGTCGACGATCTCACCTTCGGCGTAGACCACCGCGACCTTGTCGGCGCCGCGGGGCAGCTGGACCTTGTCGGCGTAGCGCGCCAGGGACACCTGGCGGAAGGACGTCTCGCTGTCGTCGACCGCCGCCCCCGCCTTGCGCACCTTCTCGATGAATTCGTCGCGCTGTTGCAAGGCGTCCACCAACTTGAGCGCCAGGGCCTTCTTTGCGGGGAAGACGCCGCCGGCGTCGGCCGCGCGGTTGAGCGCGGCGTTGGTGAGCTTGCGGGATTGGGCGATCTGGCCGACGACCCGGCTCCACACGCCCTGCACCAGCCGGGTGGACTGCTCGCGGGAGGGCTCGCTCATGCGGTCGCCGAGGAAAGGCTCCACCGCCGACTTGTATTTGCCGACCTTGGTGACCTGCACCCCGATCCCGAGCGTCCGCAGAGTCTCGCCGAAATACAGGTTGCTCGCGGCGAGGCCCTTGAGCTCGAGTTCGCCGGCGGGGTGCATCGCGATCTGGTCGGCGACGCTCGCGAGGTAGTATTCGCCCTGGCTGCCGTTCTCAATCCAGGCGAAGACCGGCTTGCCGCTCTCCTTGCGGAACTCGGCGATGGCCTGGCGGAGCTCGCCCAGCTGGACGACGCCTGCTTCGATTTCGCCAGCGATTACGACGCCCAGGATATTCCGGTCCTTGGCGGCCAGCTCGAGCGCGGCGAGCGCCCGGTAGAGGTCCACCGTCGGGCGGGGGTCGTCGCCGAGCAGCGCGCCCAGGCCCGCTTTGCCGTTCGCGGGGGTGTCGTTCACCACGAGTCCGTGGCCGACGACGAGCAGGGTGCCGGGCCGGACCGTCACGGTTGGTGCGCCGCCGCCCGAGGCGCTCAGCCCGGCGACGATGAGCACCAGCAGCAGGAAGGCGCAGAGGGCGCCCGCGAGGAAGGTGCCGAGCACCGAGGCGAGGAGGGATTTGAGGAATTCTTTCATGGGGGCGTCTACGGAGGGTTTTCGCACGATGCCCGCCTAGCGAAACATCGCCATTCAAAAGACGCTTTTTCGACGCTGGTTTCCGCTGGTTTACTGTCGCGGGCGTCGTTAGATTGACCGCATGTACGAGCAGACCCCGGATGCGGGCGCGGCCACCGAACGCAAGGCGCTGGCCATCAACCTCGATCGTTCCGCCTACGGAGCGTTCGCCGAGATCGGGGCGGGGCAGGAGGTCGTCCGCCATTTCTTCAAGGCCGGGGGTGCCTCGGGCACCGTCGCCAAGAGCATGTCGGCCTACGACATGCGGGTCAGCGACGCCATCTACGGCCACCCCAAGCGGTACGTCTCGCGCGAGCGCCTGGAGCAGATGCTGCAGCATGAGTACCAGCTACTGGTCGATCGCCTGGCTCCCGAGCGCGGGGCGCAGACCCGCTTCTTCGCCTTCGCCGACACGGTTGCGACCACCCCGCACGACGGCAAGGGCCAGGGGCATTCTTGGATCGGCCTGCGCTTCCAGGAGGCGCCGCTCAGCCTGCCCAGCGAGGTGCTCCTGCACCTGCGGCTGTGGGACAAGGACGCGGGCCGCCAGCAGGACGCCCTCGGCATCGTCGGGGTCAATCTCATCCACGCCGCCCTCAACGCGCGGACCGGCGTGGACGCTTTCCTCACCGCCCTCGTCGAAGGCGTGGGCGTCGGCCGGGTGGAAGTTGAGTTCGTCCATTTCAAGGGCCCGGCCTTCGGCGCCTTCGACAACCGGTCCGCGGCGCTCCGCCTGGTCCGCCTGGGCCTGACCGACGCCGTGCTGTTCGGGCCCGAGGGCGACCCCGAGGTCTCCAGCGAATACCTCTACAAGAAAAACCTGCTCGTCGCGCGCGGCACCTTCCGGCCCGTCTCCCTCGTCAACGAGGACATGCTCGCCTGCGCCCTGCGCAACCTGGGGGAGGGTGGGGCGGACGTCCTGCCGCTCTTCGAGATGTGCATCGGGTCGGACCCGCACCCTGAGGCGGAGCTCATTGACCGCATCCGCCTCGTCGCCACGCTCCGCCGCCCGTTGCTCGTCACCCGGCATCGCGGGTGGTACCGCCTGCCGGCCTATTTCCGCATGCACACCACCGGGCGCATCACGCTGGTCGCGGGTATGAACAACCTCGTCGATCTCTTCAACCCCGAGCACTACACGCAGCTCGAGGGCGGCGTGCTCGAATCCTTCGGCCGCCTCTTCAAGGACGGCGTCCAGGTCATGGTCTACCCGATGCGCGGCGACCAGCTGCGGCGGTTGGTCGCCGATCCAGTCGCCTGCAAGGTCTGCTTCCCCGAAAGCTATTCGATCAAGGAGGACGCGGTCATCGCCGCCGGCGACATCCAGATGCGCCCGACGGTCGCCGGCCTCTTCCAGCACCTCCTCAACAACGGCTTCTTCGTGCCGATCGCGGGCGCCGACCCGGCCGCGATGGCCTGCCAGCCCCGCACCCTGGCGGACCGGATCCGGGCGGGCGACGCCGGCTGGGACAAGGAAGTGCCGCCGCCGGTTGCCATCGCGATCAGGAGCCTCAAGTTATGGGCCGACTGACCGCCCATGACCGTGCCCCTGACCTCGTTGCCGCCGCAGGACGACGCCGAACTCGCCTTGTCGGTCGAGCGGGCCTACCGCGAGGGTGCGGTGCTTGACCGGCTGGAGGCGCTCTGGTCGCTCATCCTGGCGAAGTGCTTCCTCCTGCAGTGGGCGATCGACGCCTACGCCCTGCCGGTGCGCGGGCTGGTCTACGTCTGGCTGCTCACCTTCGCCATGGCCGGCGCGGCTTCCGTGCTCTACCTCCGGGCCCATCGCCTGAGGCTGCGCCTGCTGCCGTGGCGCGCCCGCGTCAGCACCGCCCTACTCGTCGGCCTGCTCGTCGGCCTCGGCACCCTGGCCTACGCGCACGGCGCGCGCGGCCTGCTGCCCGCCGGCGCCGCGGCCGCGCTCGCCTGCATCCTTCTCGGCAATGCCTCGCTGGTGCGCGCGACCTTGATCGGCGGACCGGAGCCGATGGTCGGCGCCCTGCTCTGGTGGGCCGCCGCGGGGCAGGCCTTCCGCGACGCCGACGAGCGGGCCTTGCTCTGGGTCGGGCTCGGTTTCCTCGCGGCGCAGGCCTTGCCCGGGTTCGCCCGCCTCGCCCGCCGGCGTCGGGAGCAACGCGTCTGATCAGCCTAGGTCGACGGCGGACTTGCCGCCGGTGCTGTTGATGAGGTGCGCCATGAAGCGCTTCATCGCCGGCGTCAGGACGCGCCCCTTGCGGTGCACGATCGCGAGCGGCCGGGCCACGCGGCGGTCGCGCAGGCGCAGCATCACGAGCGTGCCCTGCTCGACTTCCTGCCGGATGGTGCCCTCGGGGACGAGGGCCACGCCCGCGTCGACCTCGACCGCGCGCTTCAGGGTCTCGATGTTATCGAACTCCATCGACGGCTCGAGCTCGATGCGCTGCTCGCGGAAGAACTGGTCGAGCGCCTTGCGCGTCGGGATATCCTGGTCGAAGCCGATGAACTTGCCGCCCTGCAGGTCGGCGAGGTCGATTTCCTTCTTGCCGGCGAGCTTGTGCTTGGGCGCGCAGATCGCGACGAGCTGGTCCTCCATCAGCGGGGTGATCTCGATTTGCCGCATCTTCTGTGGGAAGGCCACCAGACCGAAATCGACGGCGTTGGAGATCACGTCCTCGTAGACGAGGTTGGAGCGCCGGTACTCGACGCGCACGTTGACGTGCGGGAACTCCTGCATGAAGCGTTTCACGTGCGGCGGCAGCTCATGGAGGCCGATTGAGACGATGGTCGAGACGTGGACCGTGCCGCTGACGACCTTGCGCATCTCCTGCATCTCGCTCGCGACCTGCTCGTAGCGGTTGAGGATGTCCTTCGCGGCCTCGTAGAGGCTGCGGCCCTCGCGGGTCAGCCGGAACTGCTTCTGGCTGCGGTCGACGATCAGCACGTTGAAGTGCTTCTCCATGGAGCGTAGCTGCTGGCTGACGGCCGACTGGGTGATGGCGTTAAGTTTGGCGGCCTTGGAGAAACTCTCGTTATCCACCAGGTCGCGGAAGATTTTCAGGTTTTCGATGTGCATGGAGGAAAGGTCCTTGGATTACTAAATCTAATGCCAAATGCCTTCAAGTGTAGTTTTGCTTATCTAGCAGCCGCGGTTCTGCGGAATCAGCCCTTTGGCGGCGTTGACTCGGGGGCCAATCTCCTCCACTAGTGTTCAAATGGTCACCTATGACCAGTTCGCTGGCCGCTGTGAGGCCGTCTTGGGCCGGATCCGGCAGGCCTGCGTGGCCGCCGGCCGGGCGCCTGACTCCGTGCGTCTCCTTCCGGTGACCAAGACCCACCCCGTGGAGGCGGCGCTCTTCGCTCATCGCTTCGGTCTGCCCGCGGTCGGCGAGAATCGGGTGCAGGAAGCCCTCCAGAAGCGCCCCCAGGCCCCCGCGGAGCTGCGTTGGGAGCTCATCGGCCACCTCCAGTCGAACAAGGCCAAGCAGGCCCTCCAGGCGTTCGACGTCATCCAGTCGGTCGACTCCGCGGAACTCGCCGCCCGCCTCGGTCGGATCGCCGGCGAACTTGGCCTGGTCCGCGAAGCCCTCATCCAGGTCAACTCCGGGGACGATCCCGCCAAGTTCGGCTGCGACCTCGCCGCCGCGCCCGCCGTCCTCGAGGCCGCCTTGGCTTACCCCGCCCTGAAGGTGACCGGGTTGATGGCCATCGCCCCGTTGTCCGATGACCCGGCCGTGGCCACGCGGACCTTCGAAGCGCTGCGACGTTGCCGCGACGAGCTGGAGTCCCGGTTCGCCGTCCGCCTGCCGGAGCTCTCGATGGGCATGAGCGGTGACCTCGAACTGGCGGTGGCCGCCGGCTCCACCTGCGTCCGCGTGGGCTCCGCGCTCTTCGGCGAGCGTCCCTCCGCATGATCCGCCGCCTCATCATCCGCGACCTCGCCCTGATGGACCGCGCCGACCTCGAGGTCGGTCCGGGCTTCACCGTCGTCACCGGCGAGACGGGCGCCGGCAAATCCGTGCTCCTCGGCGCGCTTTCGCTCCTGGCGGGCAACCGCGCCGCGAAGACGATCGTCCGCAAGGGAGCCGAGGAATGCGCAGTCGAGGCCGAGCTCGAGGTCGAGGGCGACCGGCGCTTCGACGAGACGCTGAAGGCCCTGGATCTGCCCGCTTGCGATGACGGCCTGCTGATCCTCAAGCGTTCGGTCCATGCGACCAAGGCGGGGCGGATTTCCGTCAACGGCGGGTCCGCCACCCTCACGCAGCTGCAGCAGCTCGGCGAACTCTGGATCGATTTCCATGGCCCCGGCGAGCCGCAGAAGCTGATGCGCGCCGAGACCCAGCTCGAGATGCTCGACCTGCATGCCGGCCTGGCCGCGCCGCTCGCCGCCTACCGCGCTGGTTGGCGTCAGCGTCACGACCTGCTCCGCGAGGCCGCCGAAGCCGCCGCGGCCGAGCGGCTCTCCGAGGACGAGGAGGCGTTCCTCCGCTCGCAGCTGGAGAAGCTCGACTCGCTGGACCTTTCGGAGGAGGCGATCGCCAAGCTCGAGCGCGACCATGCCCGCGCGTCCCGCGCGCAGGAACTCGCCGCGCTGCTCGGCCAGCTCGACGCGGGCCTCGGGGCCGACGGGCTCGGCGAGGTGCTCCCGAAACTGCTCAAGGCCGGCGATGACGTGGCCCAGATCGACGCGGACGCCGCGTCGCTGCGCGACCGCCTGAACTCCCTCGCGGCCGAGGCCGAGGATATCCGCGCCGATTTCGCCCGGCTGGGTCGCGGGCTTTCCGCCGACGAGGAGGCCACGGCCGACCTCGATGCGCAGATGAACCGCTGGCTAGAGTTCCGTCGCAAGTACGGTCCGTCGGCCGAGACCGTGCGCGAGAAACGCGAGGCGCTACGTCGCCGGCTGGCTTCGCAGGGCGATGTCGAGGCGCGGGTGGCCCAGCTGAAGGCCGAGGCCGCCCAGGTGGAGAAGGAGCTCCGCAAGCAGGCCGCGGTGCTCCGCGCGGCCCGCCTCAAGGCCGCCGATAAGCTCGCCGCTGCGGCCCGCAAGATGCTCGGCTCGCTCGGCTTCAAGAAGGCGGACCTGCGCATCGAGGTCGCCGTCGCTGATCTCGGCCCGCACGGGGCCGACGCCGTCCGCTTCCTCTTCTGTCCGAACGCGGGCCAGGACCTCCTACCGCTCGACCAGATCGCCTCCAGCGGCGAAGCCGCCCGCGTCATGCTCGCCCTGAAGACCGTGCTCGCTGCGGTCGACCGGACGCCGGTGCTGGTCTTCGACGAGGTCGACGCCAATGTCGGCGGCGAGATCGGGGCCCAGGTCGGCCGCGAGCTGGCCGCCCTCGGGACCGGTCATCAGGTCTTCTGCGTGACCCACCTCCCGCAGGTCGCCGCCCTCGGCCGCGCGCACCTGGTCGTGACCAAGACGCAGGACGACCGCTCGACGACCGTCGCGATCGCGCCGGTCCACGCCAAGCGCAAGGACCGCGAGTCCGAGCTGGCCCGCATGCTGGGCGACCGCGCCAGCAAGGTGGCGCTCTCCCACGCCCGCGAACTGCTCGACGGCGCGCAGTAGGCTCAGGCCTTCTTGACGAAACGGTCCAGGCGCAGGCGCCGGATCATCCGCAGGCCGATTGCCGCCGCCCAGGGCTTGGGCAGGCGCGCGGAGAACCAGCCCAGCAGCTTGTGCTTCCACCCGGTGATCACCTGCGGGTTGGCCTTCGCCATCGCGTGCAGGGCCTCGTCGACGCACGCCTCGGCGGTCTGCCCGCCGATTCCGGTCGAGCCGGTGAAGCCCGCGGCCTTGGAGAAGTTGGTCGAGACCGGACCGGGGCAGATCGCCACGCAGCGCACGCCGTAGGGGCGGGCCTCCGCGTCCAACGCGATGCTCCAGTGCAACGCGAACGCTTTGGTCGCCGCATAGGTCGTCATCAGCGGCGTCGGCTGGTACGCCGCGAGCGAGGCCACGGTCGCGACCTGGCCGCCGCGCGCCTTGAGGTCGGGCCAAAGCAGGCCCGTCAGATGCACGATGGCGCGCATGTTGACGTCGACCATGCGTAACGTGTGCGCCAAGTCCGGGGCGGGGAACTCGCCGTAGGCGCCGAACCCGCTGTTATTAACCAGCAGTATCCTTCCTTCCCGCGGCATAAGTTCCCGTAATTCGCCGACAACCTTCTCGATCTCATGCGGTTGCGCGAGATCGCAGGTAAGGTGACTGAACTTCAGGGAATTCGGGACGCCCTCCGGCGGGGTGCGGGAAAGGTTGAAGACGGCCGCGGCGGTGCCAGACTTACCTAGGCGCGAGAGGATTACGCGTCCGATGCCCGAAGAAGCTCCGGTGATGATCACACAAGCAAAACCCTTGAGGAAATCGTCGACGAAGTCGGTGCGGGCCATGGACGTAGGTTCGTTCGTCAGCCCTAACAACACAACCCCAATGAGCAATGCTCCCATCGTCGTGTCCGGTGTCCATATGGACCTGACCGACGCCCTGAAGGAAACGGTGTGCGCCAAGGTCGAAAAGCTGCTGCGCCACAACCCGCGGATCATCCGCGTGCACGTCGAGCTCGTCCACGCCCGTTCGCGCGACCACAGTCGCGAGTTCGCGGCCCAGATCCGGCTGGAAGTGCCAGGTCCGGATATCGTGGTCCGGGAAGAATCCGAGGACTTGTACAAGTCCCTCGACCTCCTGGTCGACAAGGTCGACCGCCAGCTCCGCCGCCGCCATCGGCTGGAGAAGGAGAAGCGGAACCACCCGCACCCGACCGACCTCGGGGATCTCGGCAAGGCCGCCTGAACCGCGGCCGAGCCCGTGCGACCGACCCCGGTGGCCTCGCGGCCTCCGGGGTCTTTTGTCGGCCCACCTCCCCGAAACACCCTCGCCCTCCGGCGGCTCCCGGCTTTTATCCAGCCCCATGCGGATCTACTTCATGGGCATCTGTGGTACGGCGATGGGCAACGCCGCCTTGCTCATGCGCGCGCTCGGCCATGAGGTCATGGGCTCCGACACCGGCATCTATCCGCCGATGTCCGATCACCTCCGCGGGGCGGGGGTCGATATCCTCGAAGGCTGGTCCGCCGAACGCCTCGCCCAGCTGAAGCCGGATCTGGTCGTGGTCGGCAACGTCGCCTCCCGCGGCCATCCCGAAGTGGAGTGGCTCCTCGAAGCCCGCACCCAAGCCTACGTTTCCCTGCCGGAACTGCTCCGCACCCGCCTCCTGCACGAACGCCGCAACGTCGTCGTGGCCGGTACGCACGGGAAGACCACGACGACCTGCCTGGCCGCGGTGCTGCTCAAAGCCAACGGCACCGACCCCGGTTGGCTCGTCGGCGGCGTCCCCCGCGACCTGCCGGATTCCTCGCACCCCGGCAAGAAAGGCGGGCCCTTCGTGATTGAGGGCGATGAGTACGACACGGCCTTCTTCGACAAGCGCAGCAAGTTCATCCAGTATCTGCCGCACGTACTCGCGATCAATAATTGCGAGTTCGACCACGCCGACATCTTCCGCGACCTCGACGATGTCCTGCGGACGTTCTCCCACGTGATCCGCGTCGTCCCGCGTGATGGCGCGATTGTCGCCAACGGCGACGACGTCAATGTCCAGGGCCTAGTGAAGAACGTCGCTTGGGCTCCGGTCATCCGGGTGGGCACAGGCGCCGGCAACGACGCCGTCATCGCGGATTTCGAAGAATCGCCGACGGGCTCGTCCTTCAGGCTCCTCTGGAAGGGCCAGGAGTGGGGCAGGGTGCAGTGGGCCTTAACCGGCCTCTTCAACGCCCGCAATGCGGCCATGGCGGCCGTCTCCGCTGGCCGGCTGCTCGACGCCCAGGATCCGACCAAGCTCAAGCTCGACGCGCTCAACTCCTTCCAAGGTGTGCAGCGTCGCCAGCAGGTGCTCGTCGACCGCGCCGACCTGACGGTGATCGAGGACTTCGGCCACCACCCGACAGCTCTCGACCTGACCCTCGAATCGTTGCGCGCCCGTTATCCGAAGCATCGCCTGGTGGCCTGCTTCGAGCCGCGCAGCAACACCGCCGCCCGCAAGGTGATGCAGGACGCCTTCCGCGAGGCACTGAAGCAGGCCGATGAGGTCTTCCTGGCGCCGCCGCATCGCGCCGACAAACTCGGCGAGGAGCGGTTCGATAGCGAAGGGGTGGCCGCCGCCATCACGGATGCCGGCAAGAAAGGCTTCGCCCCGGCTTCGAACGAGGCCTTACTCGCCGAACTCACCGCGGTGGTGAAGGGCGACCCGTCTCCGCGCTGCGTCATCTTCTTCTCGAACGGCGCCTTCGGCGGCATCATCCAGAAATTCGCCCAGGCTTTCGCCTGAGCTAGCCGAGCAAGCCAAGCGCCTGCTTGGCGGTCGCGGTATCCTTCGCAATCTGCGCCTGTAGGGTCGCGAGGTCGGCAAACTTCTGCTCGGCACGTAGGCGGCGAATCCAGCGTACGCGCACGGCGTCACCGGTGGTCGGGGCCGCGCCGCGGAGCACGTGGGCTTCGAGCAGGGGAGCGACCGGTCCGCTCTCGACCGTCGGGCGCTGGCCGTAGTTCGCGACGGCGGGCAGGGCTTCGCCTTGGAAGATGACTTCGACCGCGTAGACTCCGAAGGCGGGCTTAAGCTCAGGCTCCCAGGCCACGTTCACGGTCGGGAAGCCGAGGGTGCGGCCCAGGCGCCGACCGCCGATGATGACGCCCTCCGCCTCATAGGGGCGGTGCAGCATCGCGTTGGCGACGGCGAGTTCGCCCGCGACAAGGCACTGGCGGATCCGCGAACTGCTCACCGTCTCGTCGCCGAGCCGGACCGCGGCGACCAGCCGCACGCCGAGGCCTTCGGTCGCGCCATGGGCGATCAGCGTCTCACCGTTGCCGGCGCGGCCGCGGCCGTACTGGAAATTGGCACCGACGTGGAGCGACTTCAGGTGGGGAAAAGTCTGCTTCAGCCACCGGGGGAAATCCGCGGCCGCGATGCCGGCGTGGGCGCGGTCGAACGGCTCGTGGTGGACCACCTGGGCGCCGGCTTCGGTCAGCCGCTCGTCCTTCTGTGCGCGCGTGAAGATCAGCGGGACGGCCGATTCCGGGCGCAGGACCTTGCTCGGGTGCGGGTCGTAGGTGAGCACGCCGACGAGCCCGCCATCCGTCCGGGCGGCTTCGCGGGCGGAGTGCAGCACGGCGCGGTGGCCGAGGTGCACGCCGTCGAAGGCGCCGATGGCGAGGTGGAGGGGCTTCGTCATGCGGCGGACGTGGCGGCGCTCACGGGCACGAGGGCGGCGACCAGCTGCTCGTCGCTCATCGCGCCCAACTGCGGCAGCGTGTGGCCGCGGGAGAGGTCCAGCCCGCCCGAGCGGGTGCGTCGGAGCATCGAGAGGTGGGCGCCCGGGCCGAGTTTACGACCGAGGTCGTAGGCCAGCGTGCGCACGTAGGTACCCTTGGTGCAGCGGACGAGGAAGTTGATCTTCGGGCTCTCCCATGTCAGTAGCGCGAATTCATCGAGGCGGATGGCGCGCGGTTCGCGGGCGACCTCGAGGCCCTTGCGGGCGAGGTCGTAGAGTTTCTGGCCGCCGATCTTCTTGGCCGAATGCATCGGGGGCACCTGGAACTGATCGCCCAGCATCGAGGCGAGGGCCGCGCGCACCTGCTCCTCGGCGATCTCCGGCACCGGGTTCGTCTCCAGTGTCTCGCCTTCGGCGTCCTGGGTGTCGGTCACGACCCCGAGGGTGGCCTCGCCGAGGTACTCCTTGTCCTGGGCCATCAGCTGGTCCGAGGCCTTCGTGGCCTTGCCGACGAGCACGATGAGCAGGCCGGTCGCCATCGGGTCGAGCGTGCCGGCATGGCCGACGCGTCGCGTCCGGTAGAGCCGGCGCACGCTGTCCACGACGTCGTGCGAGGTGATGCCCCGCGGCTTGTCGACGAGCAGCACGCCCGCGGGTTCGGCGGCGGCCTCGCTCATCGCGCCGAGAATTCCCGGTAGTGGGCGATGACGATGCCGAGAATCTTCGCGCGGTCCTGGGGCAGGCGGCAGCCCTGCATGTTGAAGCCAGCCGCGAGCACGTGACCGCCGCCGTTGAGTTTGCCCGCGCAGAGGTCCAGGCGGAGCTTCGGATCGCGGCCGCGGAGGCTGCCCCGGATGCCATCTTTGCCCTCCTCCATCAGCACGGCGATTTCCACGCCTTCGACGGAGCGGGGGAATTCGACCAGGCCTTCCTTGTCCTCCTTCGTGGTGCCGGTCGCGGCGTAGTCGGCCTGCGTGAGCTCGCCGGAGCAGATTTTTCCGTCTTCGTGGAAGAGGATGGTGTTCAGGAAGCGCTTCGTGAGCTCGAGCTTGCCTCGGCTTTCCTGCTCGAAGACCCGGAAGTTCGCCTCGGCCGGGTCGGCCCCGCGCCGCACCAGCTCGGCAACGATGGCCAGCACGTCGGCCGTGGTGCTGCGGTAGCAGAACCGACCGGTGTCGGTCAGGATCCCCAGGTGCAGGCACTTCGCGGTCGCCGCGTCGATGGGTAATCCTTCCTGCAGGGCGGCGGCGGCGAGCACGTGGCAGGTCGCGGCGGCGTCGCGGACCACGATGTTCACGCGGCCGTAATCGGGGTTGGAGGCGTGGTGGTCGATGTTGGTGTGCACGCCGGCGGGGAACTTCGCCAGGAGCTCCTCCCCGACGCGCGTGGCTTCGGCGCAGTCGACGGTCACGGCCACGCGCCCATCGGCGACGTACTCCGCGTTGGTCAGGAATTTCACGCCGACCACGTAGGGGGCCAGGTTCGGCGGGACGCGGTCGCGGTTGACGCAGATGGCGTCGATCCCCGCCGAGAGCAGCAGCCGGGCCAGCGCCACCTGGGAGCCGATGCAGTCGCCGTCCGGCCGCATGTGCCCGAGGACCGCCACGGGTCGTCCGGGGAGTTCCGCGATCAGGCGACGGAGGGCGGGGCCGGCTTCGGGCAGGGTGTGGGCCATGTGTGGCGGGAAGAAACATCGCCCCGCCCTCGCTGGCAAAGGCAAAAGGCGCCGGCGCCGGCGCCGGACCGCGACAGACGGTCGCGGCGCATGTCCCACTCCGCCCAGTCGCCGTCGTGTCGAAACCGCGGAAAGGCCCGATTTACAATCCTCGGGGAACGCTTGAACCCATGGAAGGTTCGGGCATAGTCCCTGCTACAACCCCTTCCGGGGACACCCACCATCCATCATGGACAAGGACAAGAATAACAATTTCACGCCCCGCGCCCGCAAGGTCGTGGAGCTCGCCCGGGCCGAAGCCCGCCGCTTTCACCATAATTACGTGGGTACCGAGCACATCCTGCTCGGGCTCATCAAGCTTGGCGAAGGCGTCGCCGTCAACGTCCTCGGGCGCATGGGGCTGGATCTGAAGAATGTCCGCGCCGCCGTCGAGAAGTCGGTCGGCCCGGGTCCGGAGGAAGCCAAGCAGCCCGACACCATCCCGCTGACGCCCCGGGTCCAGAAGGTCATGGCCCATGCGGTCACCGAGGCCCGCAGCCTCGGCCACGCGTACGTCGGCACCGAACACATCCTGCTCGGGCTCCTCAAGGAAGGCGAGGGCGTCGCCGCCCGCGTGCTGCTCAGCCTGAACGTCGACCTGGAGCGTTGCCGGAAGGAGATCCTGGCCGACATCGACCCGTCCGCGGCCGCCGCCGAGAGCGAGGGTAAGGCCGGTGAGGATGCCCCCTCCGCCGACGAGCCGTCCGACGAGCCGCCTCCTTCCCGCAAGTCCGGCGAGGAGGGCGGTCGCGCGGGCCGCGGCGAACGCCTCTCGCTCCTGAAGACCTTCGGGCGCGACCTGACCGAACTGGCCAAGGCTGGCGAGCTCGACCCGGTAATCGGCCGCAAGGAGGAGATCCGCCGCGTAGTCCAGATTCTCTGCCGCCGCACCAAGAACAACCCCGTCCTCATCGGCGAGGCCGGCGTCGGCAAGACGGCCATCGTCGAAGGTCTCGCCCAGGAGATCGCCGCCGGCATCGTCCCCGAGATCCTGCTCGACCGCAAGGTCATCACCCTCGACCTCGCCCTGATGGTCGCGGGTACCAAGTACCGCGGCCAGTTCGAGGAGCGCATCAAGGGAGTGATGGACGAGATCAAGCGCGCCAAGAACATCATCCTCTTCATCGACGAGATGCACACCATCGTCGGTGCCGGCGCGGCCGAGGGCGCGATGGACGCCTCCAACATCCTCAAGCCAGCCTTGTCGCGCGGCGAGATCCAGTGCGTCGGCGCGACCACGCTCTCCGAGTACCGCAAGCACATCGAGAAGGACGCCGCCCTCGAGCGCCGCTTCCAGTCGGTCAAGGTCGACGACCCGTCGCCCGAGGACGCCATCCTGATCCTGCGGGGCATTCGCTCCAAGTACGAGGACCACCACAAGTGCGAGTACACCGATGTCGCCATCGAGGCCGCCGTCCGTCTCTCGCACCGTTACATCACCGCCCGCCACCTGCCCGACAAGGCCATCGACGTGATGGACGAGGCCGGCGCCCGCGCCCGCATCCGCTCGCTCAACCTGCCGCCCGAGCTCGACGCCGCCCAGGCCGACATCGACCGCGTGGTCCTCGAGAAGGAGGAGGCGTCCCGCCACCAGAAGTTCGAGGAGGCCGCCAACCTGCGCGACCAGGAGAAGAAGCTGCGCGCCAAGCGCGAGAAGATGCTCGAGGAGTGGCGCAAGAAGCGCGACGAGAAGCGCATCGTCGTCACCGAGGACGAGATGCTCCATATCGTGGCCGACTGGACGGGTGTCCCGCTCAACCGCCTCGAGAAGAAGGAGACCCAGAAGCTCCTCGACCTCGAGCAGGATCTCCAGAAGGCCGTCATCGGACAGGAGCGCGCCTGCGAGGTCATCGCCCGTGCCCTGCGCCGCTCCCGCGCCGACCTCAAGGATCCGCGCCGCCCGATCGGCTCGTTCCTCTTCCTCGGTCCGACCGGCGTCGGCAAGACGCTGCTGGCCCGCTCGCTCGCGGAACGCATGTTCGGCGAGTCCGAGGCGGTCATCCAGATCGACATGTCCGAGTACATGGAGAAGTTCACGGTCTCCCGCCTGATCGGTTCGCCGCCCGGCTACGTCGGCCACGACGAGGGCGGCCAGCTCACCGAGCAGGTGCGCCGCAAGCCGTACTCCGTCGTCCTGTTCGATGAGATCGAGAAGGCCCACCCCGACGTCATCCAGCTCCTGCTCCAGGCGCTCGAGGACGGCCGCCTGACCGACTCGCTCGGGCGGGTCGTCGACTTCCGCAACACGATTATCATCCTCACCTCGAACGTCGGTGCCGACGTGCTCCAGCGGAGTAATTCCCTCGGCTTCGACGTCGGCGTCAGCTCGACGCGCGACTACGAGAAGCTCAAGGAGCGGATCATGGACGAGACGAAGCGCGCCTTCAAACCGGAGTTCCTGAATCGCCTGACCGACATCGTCATCTTCCAGCAGCTCGCCAAGGAGCACATGTCCAAGATCGTGGACATCGAGGTGGCCAAGGTCGCCAAGCGCTTGCTCGACCTCGGCGTCAAACTCGTGGTCAACGAGGCCGCCCGCGGTTACCTGGTCGAGAACGGCTGGGACGAGAAGTACGGCGCCCGTCCGTTGCGCCGCGCGGTCGAACGCCTGCTCGAGGATCCGCTGGCGGAGTCCATCCTGCGCGCCGAGCTCAACAAGGAGGAGCCGGTCATCGTCTCCGTGGGCGACAAGGGCCTGGTGTTCACGCAGAAGAAGAGCGGCTCGCCGGAGCCCGGCGCCTGAGCCGGTGGATCGCCGCGGCCTCATCGCCGGCTGCCTCGGGGTGACCGCCGTCGCCCTCGGGGCGTTCGGCGCCCACGGGCTGAAGGAGCGGTTCGCGCTGCTGCCCGAGGCCGCCGGCTGGTGGCAGACGGCGACGTTCTACCTGCTCACGCACGCGTTGGCCGTCGGGGCGCTCCGCGGCGGCGCGGCGGGCTGGTTGTGGACCGTCGGCGCCGTGGTCTTCAGCGGGACCCTCTATGCCCTGGCGCTGGGGGCACCGCGCTGGCTGGGCGCGGTGACGCCGCTCGGCGGCAGCCTGCTCATCGCCGGCTGGGTCGTGCTCGCTTGGCGCTCCGCCCGGCCCGCGCCGTCGGCCTGAGGTTCAGCGCTTCGCGCCGGCCGGGCGGATCTCCAGCTCGTCCAGGTAGAACTCCGTGGCCTCGTTGGCGTTGCTGATGAAGCCGAGCCAGCCAAGGTGGTCGAACTTCGGGCTGCGGAAGGGCAGGCCTTTGACCTCCTGCGTCGCCTCGCCCTTCGGCGTCAGCCGCACCGTCCAGGTCTTGGGCGCGTCCGCGCCGACCTCGGCGACGATCTCCAAGCGGATCCAGCGCTGGAGCGGTACGGGCAGGTTGAGGCCTTTGACGCCGGTCAGGCGACCGTCCTTGATCGTCACCACCGGGCCCGTGGCGTAGGGGTTGCCGGCGGTCCGCCACTCGTGGATGAAGTAGGCCTTGGGTTCGAGGTAGAGGTCGAAGGCCACGGTGCTCATGCCGGCGCGGTGATTGGGCGCGAACACTAGCATCGGGTAATGCGCCGCCGGCAGTCCGGGGACGTCGCGGAAGAGCAGGCTCTGCTGCCCGGCCGAGGCCTGCGCTCCGGTCAGCAGAAGCGCATCGGCCGGCCCGTCCGATTTCGTCGGCGCCATCCCCGGCTTGTTCTGGCGGCTGAGGCTGCCATGCGCCGAGGGGAAGGGGTATTGCGGGTTGGTGATCCGGCCCTCGAAATCCTGATGAAGGTTGAGCGCGGGCGCCGCCGGCCTGGCGGGCCGCGGCGCGGCCGGCGCACGCTCGAAAGTCGCGGCGACCTGACGCCACTCCGTCCCGATGACGCCCATCTTCTCCACCGCGAGCGGTTGGAAGCCGAGCGCGAAGGCGGGCGAGTCCGGTCGCAGGCGGAAGTCGCGTTTCGCCGCATCGACGAAGCGGGGGTCGGCCACGACGGACCCGGCGTCCTGTCCGGACCGTTGCCAAGTCTCGAGGGCGAGCTTGTCGGCGGGCGGGAAGCGGACCGGGCGGCCGGAGTAGTCCCAATAGAGGTTGCCGCGCATCAGGTAGTTTTCCGGCGTGCCGCGCCATTCGTGGCCGAGCAGGCCGCCGCGGTCGAAGACCACGAGGTTGCGCTCGAACACGAACGAGCGGTGCGCCTCTTGTCGGGAACGTTCCACCTGCGATTCCTCGGCGAAGGCGAGGATGTTGTTCCGGATGACGTTATCTTTGCCGTAATGCTGATGGAAGCCACCGTCGGTCGTGTCGTGGACCAGGTTGCCCTCCATCGTGATGCCGGTGCTGCCCTCGTCGGTGTAGAGTCCCCATCCGCCGTAACTGAAGCAAGATACGTGGTGGATATGGTTATGGCTCACCGAGGTGCCCTCCGACGGGCCGAGCGTGTAGACGCCGCCCATGTCGCTCAGGATACCCTGGCCGAGGTGGTGTAGGTGGTTCCACTCGACCTTGTTGCGCTTGGCGCGGGAGGGGGCGTAGCCCCAGCGCCAGCCCACCGAGACCGCCGAATAGAAGAGGTCGGAGATCTCATTGTGCGTCACCGCGTTGTCGGCCGCCGAGCCGATCCAGACGCCGACCGCGCAGGGGAAGAGCCGCCCGCCGTCGCGGATGATGTTGTTGTGGATCTGGTTGCCGCGCACCACGTCCTCGTCCCTGGCCTCGTCGTTCAGGCTGCCCACCTTGACCCCGCCCGCGCCCATATCGGTGATGAGGCAATGCTCGATGGTCACGTCGTGCGTACCGCGGCGGAGGGAAAAGCCGTAGCTACCGAAGTGCGCGAGCTCGCAGCCATGGAAACGGATCGCGCTCGCCTGCTCCAGCGTGATGATTCCGTCCACGTGCGCGACGGCGGCCTGGTTCGGTTCGAAGGTGGCGAGGGTCGCCACGCCCTTGGCGTGCCGGAACTTGAGGTCCCGGAACTCGAGATGCGCGACCGGCCGGGCGGCCGAGCCCGTGAAGACCAGCAGTTTCTCGAGCACCGGGTAGGTCGCCCGGGTCGTCGCAAGGTCCTCGTCGGGGCGGGGCAGGTAGGTGAGCTGGCCCGCGCGGCTCAGGAACCATTCCCCCGGCTCGTCCAGCAAGGTCGGCAGGTTCTCGATCACGAATCCCGTCAGGTGGTCGAGGGTGTTGTGGGGCTTGGTGGCGCCCCCGAGGATCGTGAACGCCCCGTTTATCAGGTCTGCCGACTCGAGGCGTCGGCGGGTGTTATCCCACTTGTGAAAGAGGTTCACCACCGCGTCCTGCCGCTCCTTCTCCGAGACCTCCGCGAAAGCCAGGAGGTCCTTGGGGTCGACGAGGAGCTTCTGCCGGAAGGTCTCGCCGGCCTTCCGGTCGCCCCCGACCTTGGCCTCGCTCTCCATCCCGCGCAGGAAGGAGTAGCCCTGGGCGTGCGAGCGGGCCCGCGTGGCGCGGCGGTCGCCGACCCAGAGCTGCTCAAAGGTCTCCGTGCCCGCCGGTGTCGCGAGTTCCCACCGACCGGACTTGCCCGACTGAAATGCGGGCAGCTCGCGCCCGCCGGAGAGGACCACCCCGGCTCCCGGCGCGGCCACGAAGGCGATCGGGTGCGTGGCATCACCGCTGTCGCCGGCGTCAAAGGACACCGTCTGGGTGAGGCGATAGGTGCCGGCGGCGAAGACCACCTGCACGGACTCGGTCAACGGCCGCGGTAGCTGCCGGACGGCGAGCCGGGCACCCTCGAGCGAAGCGAGCGGTCCGTCGGTGCGACCCGCGTTCGGCCGGGTCAACTTGCCTGACCAGGCATCGTTGCCGTCCGGCGCCACGTGCAGGTCCAGCGCGACGAGCGGGAAGGGGAGCACGCAGGTCGCGAGCAGGGCGAGCAGGGCGAGCAGACGGGACAGCATGTTGTCTTGTTGTTAGACCTGTGCCCCGCGGCCTACAATGCTTTACCCTGTCAGCAGCAACCGGCCTTCCGCGCGCGGCGGACCGGCGGCGCGGCGAGGTCGACCATGGCCATGAGCGGGGGCGGCAACGGGCTGCGCGAATAGTGGCACCACCGGCCCTCTTTCCGGACTACCACCAGCCCTCCGCGCCGGAGCATCGCCAGATGGCGCGAGACCGTCGGTTGATCCCGCCCCACCCAGACCTGCAGGTCGCAGACGCAGACCTCATCCCGTCCGATCCGGGCCAGCAGGGCCAGGCGGGTCGGGTCCGCGAGCGCCCGGCAGATCGTCGGCACCGAGGGCGCGAGGCGGGTACGCTTGACTCCGGGCATCCGGCCAAGATATATATGCGTGCGCATATGCAACTCCTAAAGGCCCAGCCCCTCACGTTCGCCGAGTTCCGGCAGGCCCTGGCGCTGGCGCCGGCCCTGGGTTTGCGCTTCCGCCTGCCGACCGGCGGGCTGACCCCGATCCACCTGCACCTCACCGAGGTCGCCCGGGTCGAGAAGCGTTTCATCGACTGCGGCGGGACGATCCGCACCCAGGCCTCGGCCCGCCTGCAACTCTGGGCCGCGGACGACACCGAGCACCGGGTGGGCTGCGCCAAGGCGCTGCAGGTCCTCGAGCGCGGTGTCGGCCTACTCGGTTCGACGGACCTGCCGATCGAAGTGGAGCACGATTTCCCCCTGCTCACCATCTTCCCGGTGCTCGGGTCGGTGGTCGAAGGCGGCGAGCGCGTCTTCCTCCTCGGCTCGACCAAGGCCGACTGCCTGGCGCCCGAGGTCTGCATTCCGAACGCCTGTAAACCCGGCAGCGGTTGCTGCTGAATCTTTTCCCATGAGCAAACCCCTGGTCCTCATCCTGTGCACCGGCAATTCCTGCCGGAGCCACCTCGCCGAAGCCATCCTCCGCCGCGCCGCCGGGGACGTCATCGAAGTCGCCAGCGCCGGCTCCAAGCCCGCCGGCTACGTCCACCCGGAGGCCCTCGCGGTCCTGCAGGAGATCGGTCTCGACGCGTCGGCGCATCACTCCAAGCACCTCTCGGAGTTCCTCAACCGCCCGGTCGCGACCGTTATCACGGTCTGCGGCAACGCGGACCAGGTCTGCCCTGTCTTCCCTGGCCAGGCGAACCGCTACCACTGGGGCTTCAGCGACCCGGCCCATGCGACCGGCACACCGGAGGAGATCCGGGCCGAGTTCCGACGCGTCCGCGATCAGATCAAGCTGGTCTTCGAGGCGTACGCCGCCGGCCTGAAGGAATAGCGGGGTTGAGCCTCAGTCGGTGGGTAGGTCCGCGAGGATGCCATCCCACAGGGCGAGGCGGGCTTCGATCGCCGCGAGGGCGGCTTGCGCGGCCTCCTCGGCCTTTTGCGGGTCATCGCCGCAGAGCAAGGCGGTCATCCGTCGCGCGATCTCGCCGTGGTGCCCGCCGTCGACCTCGATGTGCCGTTCGAGGTAATACCGGAAGCCGCCGAGTTTCCCCGGATGGTCGGAGCTTAGCCGTCGGACCACTTCCAGGAACATCTCCGGGATGAGGTCCTCGCGACCGTAGGTAAAGGCCGCCGCGACCTCGTGCGTTTTCCCTTCGCAGGCCAGGGTGAGCGTCGCGGTCGTGAAGCGCGCCGCGGCGGGCGGCGGGTTCGCCCCGCGCAAGGCCTCGGCGAAGGCTGTGCCGCCGGCGATGGTGGCGGCCACCCCGCGGATTGGGCGGTCCTCGGCCCCGGCCGCGCGCATCGCCCGTAGGTAGAGGTCGAAGTGGCTGATCCGCCCGCCCTCTGGGTCGATATCGGATTCCTCGCCGCAGACGATCTCGTTGATGAGGTAGCGCACCTCGGCGTCTCCGACCGGCACCCAGGGGACGGTGACGCAGGTGAGGTCGCGCTGCAGGCGCTTCAGCAGCGACATGAAATCCCAGACCGCGAACGCATGCGAACGCATGAAGAGCCGGACGTCCGCGAGGCTGCGCATCCGTCCGTACAACGGGTGCGCGAGTAGTCGTTCGCGGGCCGGCGCGATGTGGTCGCGGATGCGGTCATGCAGCTCCATGCCTCCCAAAGTAGGGGACGGCGTCTGGAGGCAAGCCTGCCCGGTGATTATTTGCCCAGTTCGAAGAGGTAGCGGAAGAGGTCGGCGAGCTCGGCGGGGCTAAGCCCCGCCGTCAGGCCTTCCGGCATGATCGAGCCGACGTCGGAGCGGGTGGCGAGGTTCGCCTTGGCGACGACGTCCAGCCCGCCGACGGCGAAGTTGCGCAAGGTCAGATGCTCGGCGGTTTCGCCGACGCGGTAGCCCTGCAGTTCGCGGCCATCCTTCGTGGTCACCTGCGTGAGCAGGTAGCCTTCCTTGACCTGCCGTTTCGGCCAGAGCACCGACTCGACGATTGCTTCCGGCGACATCGCGCGGCCCACGGCGCTCAGGTCGGGGCCGATGGCGCCGCCTTGGCCGCCGAGCTGGTGGCACGAGAGGCACGCACGCGCGGCGGACTTGGCGATGGCTTCGCCGCGCCGGGGGTCGCCGGTGGCCTGCGCCGACGCCACCAGGCGGGCGACGAGCGCGGGATCGTAGCCTCCGAGGGTGTCGCTGACGCCGGCCGCGGTCTGCAAGGCCCGGCGCACTTCCGCGTCGTCGCGGCCGACCTGCGCCATCCACTGTAGGCCCAGTCGGGCGGCCTCCGCCTTCGGTGGGCGCTTCGTGAGCGCCTGTGCGAGGAGGGCCGGACCACCCTTGAGTTCGAGCAGGGGTGCGAAGATCGGCCCCACGGCCGAGCCGTCGCGGCAAGCCTCGAGGCGGGCGCCGCTTCCTTCCGCGACCGCCGCGGGCGCGTGCGGGGCGAGCGCCGCCAAGGCGGCGTCGCGTACCGTGGAATCCGCGGCCTCGAGCAACGGAGCGAGGCGCGTCAGCGACTCGGCCTTCCGTAAGCGCGCGTAGGCGGAGATGGCCGCGCGGCGGACTTCCGCCGCGGTGCCTTCAGCCAACCAAGCCTCGAGTTTCGGCAGCGCCCCGTAGTCCTTGCCGGCCACCGCGATGACGCGGCAGGCCGTCGCCTGCGCGAAAGGTTCCGGCCGGGCGAGCCAAGCGCGGACGAGCGGGCCGTAGTCGAGGCCGGGCCGCAGGCGAGCCGTCGCTACCCAGGCTTCGGCCAAGGCGGCGTTGTTCGGCTCTTGGCGGAGGGCGAATTCGGCGTCGGCGAGGGCGCCCGTCCGGATGAGCACGGCCAGGATCTTGAGGCGGGCTTCCGCGGTGAGGCCGGGACGTTCGGCCAAGGCCTTGAGTTTGGCGACCGAGTCCGTCTGCCCCATCGTGGTGTAGAGTCGCGCGAGGGCTTCTGGTCGGGTTTCCAGGCCGAGCTTGCCCTTCGCGTCGGCGGCCTGCCAGGCCGGCGCCAAGGCGTGGATCGCCTGCGTCAAGGCGTGCTCCAAGGCGGCGTCAAGCGGCTGGTCCAGCGCCAAGGTGGCGATCTGCGCGGCTTCGGCGCCCCAAGCGGGCGGCGCCCAGCCGCAGGCTACCACCGTCGCCATGCGCACGCGCGGGTGCGGGTCGCGCACCGCTTGGCGGAGGAGGGCCCGCGCCTCGGGCAGCGTGGCGCCCCAGCCGGCGAGCAGGCCGGCGCCCCAGGCGCGGTAGCGGAAGTCGTCGGCCGCCAGCAGCCGCTTGATCAGCGTCGCGTTCGGTTGCTCATGGGCCGCGTACACGCCGCTGAGTTCGTAGAGCATCGCCGGCGTCGCCAGCCCGAGGTCGATGGTCCGGAGGGCCGCGAGCACCTCCGCGGCGGGCAACCGGTAGAGCCGCTGTTTGGCGGCGTCGCGCTCCCAGCGTTCGCCCGAGGCGAGGTGGGCGAGCAGTTCCTTCGCACCGAGCCCGCCTAGGGCCGGTCGCGGCACCGTCGGCCGACCCTCCGCGGTCACACGCCAAATCCGGCCGTGCGATTGGTCGCGACGCGGATCGCGGTAGCTCGCCTGGTAGTGACCGATCACCGGGTTGAGCCAGTCCGCGACGTAGATCGCACCCTCCGGACCGACGCGCGTCTCGACCGGGCGGAACTCCTTGCCGCCCGCGAGCAGGTCGCCCAGATCCTCGGTGCGGAAACTCGAGCCTTGGTCCCGCAAGCGGTAGAGCTGGACCTGGCTGGTGAAGTAGGTGCTCTTCAGCAGCACCCCGCGCAGTTCCTCCGGTAGGTGGCTGCTACCGAGGATCTCGGGCTCCATGCTCTTGCCACGCGAGTGCGCCAGCGCCGTCGGCAGGGCTTTCGGGTGCAAGGTGGGGACGAGTCCGGGCGTGGAATGCCAGATCGGGGTGTCGGCGCCGCTACCGTGGAACATCTGCCCTTGGTCGTCCCAGGCCGTGCCCCAGCAGTTCAGGCCCGCTGCGCTTTCGTTCAGGAAGGAATCCAGCCGGAGGGTCCGCGGGTTGAAGCGCCAGACGCCGCTGCGGTTGAGTTCGGCGAGGCCATGCGGCGTCTCGACGTAGGACCAGATGTGGTAGCCCTGGGTGAACCAGAGGCAGCCATCCGGACCCCAGCGCAGCGAGTTGGCGTCCTGGTGCGTATCGCCCGTGCCGAAGCCGCTGAGGATCGTCGTGCGGCCGTCCGCCTTGCCGTCGCCGTCGCGATCCAGCAGGTGCACGAGCTGGGTGCTCTCGACGACGTAGAGTCCGCCGCCGGTCTCGCCCGGGGCGAACTCGAAGCCGAGCGGCATCGTCAGACCCTCGGCGAACCGCCACGACTTGTCCGCCTTCCCGTCGCCGTCGACATCCTCGAGTACGAGGATGAAATCTCGGCCATGCTCGCCGGGTTGCAGTTGCGGGTAGGCCGGCGTGCACGCGACCCAAAGCCGACCGCGCTCATCCCAGCGAATCTGCACCGGGCGGATCACGCCGAGGGACTCGTCGGCGAAGAGGTTGACCTTGAAGCCGGGTCGCACCTTGAAACCCGCCAACTGCTCGGCCGGCGTCGGCGCGGGCGGGTCGGCGCGCAGCGGCAAGGCCGGCGGATTGGCCGGCGCCGGCTGGTCGGTGACGAGGGCGCGGATGACCGCATCGGCGTGCGCCAACCGCGGTTGGTGTTGCCGGAGCTCATCCACGAAGCTCGGGTGGCTGGGCGCGCCCTTGGCGAACGGCTGCGTGGTGCGGTCGCCGTAGGCGAAGGCCCAGTTCATGCAGCGCCACGTATCGAACCACAGGCGGTTCTTCTCGACGATCGCCGCGCGCAA
>Ga0255119_1000047_pt1 | contig 30927 bp, 33 predicted proteins | sample Law_Atlam_RepC_8_2_FD_188578 | JGI IMG/M metagenome (GOLD analysis project Ga0255119, IMG submission 188578) | Freshwater microbial communities from St. Lawrence River, New York, United States - Law_Atlam_RepC_8h | ecosystem: Environmental > Aquatic > Freshwater > River | place: USA: New York... | reverse complement strand
GGGATAGGGGATGGGGGATAGATTACGGAGTACGGAGTTCAGATTACGGATTTTAGGGTCGATTGCTGAGTCGATGAAGAGGCAGGGTTGGAAGTGTAGTCTATATCGGTTCAGGACTCTGTACTCTGTCATCAGTACTCAGTACTCCAAACCCGTCAGGGTTTCCTCCATCGCGAGGTGGACGGCGCGGACGAGGTGCTTCACTTCGTCGGGTTGGATGGAAATGGGCGGGACGAAGAGGATTGAGTCGCCCAAGGGACGAATGACGAGGCCATGACGACGCGCCGCGAGGGCGACGCGGTAACCGGCACGGGTATCGGTCGGCCAGCGCTCGGCGGCGACGGGCTTGAATTCGACCGAGCCCGTCAAGCCAACCTGACGGAACGTCCGCACGTGCGGGTGTCCGGCAAAGGCCGCCGCCATCTCGCGGCCCAGGAGGTCAGCGCGCTCGGCGACTTGGCCGGAGGCGAGCATCGGACGAAGCTTGCGCAAGGAGGCGCGGGCCACGGCGCAACCGAGCGGGTTACCCGAGAAGGTATGGCCATGGAAGAAGGTCTTACCTTCGGAGAACTTCCCGAGGAAGGCTTCGTAGATCTTTTCGGACGTCAGCGTCGCGGCGAGCGGCAGGTAACCGGCAGCGAGGCCCTTCGCGAGGCAGAGGAAGTCAGGCACGACGCCTTCGGTTTCGGCGACGGTGAGGGCACCGAGGCGACCGAAGCCCGTGAAGACTTCGTCCAAGATGAGGTGTACGCCATGCTGGCGGCACAAGGCGGCGACCGCCTTCACGAAGCCAGCGGGCTGTTGGACCATCCCGGCGGCACCCTGTACGCGCGGCTCGAGGATGACGCAGGCGGTCGTGGCGGCATCGCGGACCAAGAGGGCTTCGAGCGCGGCGAGTGACGCCGAGGCGTCGGAGCGGGCGACCTGTCCGGCGCATTCGGAATGCACCGGTGCGGGGAAAGTCTGCGCCGCGAACAACCACGGCGCGAAACGCTCGTGGAATTCCGAGCGACCGCCGACGGACATCGTGCCGAACGTGTCACCGTGGTAAGCGCCTTCCATCGAGATCACCCCTCGCTTGGATTCCTTGCCGACGAGCTGCCAATACTGGAAAGACAACTTCAACGCGACCTCGATGGCGTTGCTGCCGTTATCGGTGAAGAAACAACGAGGCAGCGCCCCACCCGTCAGGGTCGCCAAGTCCTCGGTGAGGCCCGTGGCTACCGGGTGGTTGAGCCCGAGCAGCGTCACATGCGCGACCTGCGACAGCTGCTCTTGGAGCGCGCGGTTGAGGTCGGGGTCGTTATGCCCGTGGACATTTGTCCAGACCGAGGCGTTGCCGTCGAGGTAGCGCCGCCCTTCCCCGTCGATCAGCCAGGAACCCTCACCGCGGACCAAGTGGAGCCGGGGGTTGTCCTGGTACTCCTGCATTTGCGTGAACGGGTGCCACCCGAAACGCCGATCAGCGGCATCGAGGACGTCCAAGGCGGACGGGACAGCTGCAGGGGCAGTCGGCACCCCCTTTATCTAGGGCCCTCCCAGCCCATTGTTAAGCCAGAAGTGCGGCTAGGTTTACAATGAAGGAAGGGGTTGGCGGTTAGGGGATGGGGGCAAACCGAAGTTTCGCCATCGACCAAGACGGGAGTTGAACCAACCTGCGGAAATGCGCCTTCCCCTCGCACTCTGCCTGCTCGCTTTAGTCTCGGGCTGCCAATCGGCTGCCTTGGCACCAGTGCCGACCCTGACGGCGGAGCAGGCCACGGAATACAAGCTCGACCCGTTGTTCTTCCGCAAGGGCACGCTGGTGCAGGGCATCCTCATCGCCACCTCCAGTAAGGTCGCCGACCACACGCACCGCGAGGCGGCCTACCAATTCAACCAGGTGATGGCCACCATCGCCCCGGAGATCGCCGAACGCATCCGCGCCAGGAAGCTCCTCTGCGTGATCGTCGCGCATGATGAGCTGACCTCCGACGTCCCCCTGTTCGCGTCGGATAAGACCGGCAAGGAGCTGGATTTCTACAACTGGCGCCAACGCGGCTTCCTCACGCGCGTCAATGGCCGTCAGGTCGTGCTCTTCGCGGAAGAGGATGTGATGGAATACGAGGGCGGTATGCAGTCGGAGAGCATCCTCATCCATGAGTTCGGCCATGTCATCCAAGGCGCCGGCTTCACCCCCGAACAGAACGCCCGCGTGAAGGCCTCCTTTGAGCAGTCCAAGCAAGCCGGACGCTACCAAGATGGCTACGCGGCCCAACGCTTCCGTCGCGTCCAGAGCGCCACGCCCGTCAGCCTGCTGGATGCGTTGGCCACCGCTTTCCCTGACCAACCACGCGCTTTCTTGGCGAAGTGCCTCGATGGCGGCGACATCCTGGTGAACGGCCAGCCCAGCCACGCCAAGGTCACCGTGACGAAAGACGATAAGGTGCTCATCGTTTTCGGTGGCCCGAAGCAGTGCTACGCCGGCACGAACTCCGCCGAATACTGGGCAGAAGGCGTGCAGGACTGGTTCGACACCAACCGCACCATGGACCACGACCACAACCAACTGCACACGCGCGATCAACTGAAGGCCTACGACGTCCCGCTCGCCGCGCTCTGCAAGGAGGTCATGGGCGACACCCCTTGGCGCTTCGTGTCACCGCGCCTCCGTGCCGGCCAAGGCCACCTCGCTGGCTATGACCCGACCACGGCTCCCAAGGTGAAGAAGCTCCCACACATCGATACCGCGGCTCAGGATTACTACGACAAGTACTGGAAGGACTACTGGCAGCGCCTCCACGCCAAGTACGATAGGTGACCGTAGGTCAAACCGCCCACAAAAGGGGTCAGGCCGTTAGTGAATGGGGTGTTAGTTTAGAGGCCGTTTTTATGCGTTCTAACTAACAGGGGCGACGCTAACGGCCTGACCCCTTTTGTAGGCGGAAGATACTAAGCCGGAGGTGAGGTCGATTATCAGGACACAAAAAAGGCGCCGAGTTGCGGCGCCTGATTCGTCGATGAGCCTCTCGGCTTATTCGAAGTCGTAGATCTTGACGGAATCCCAGTAGGCCTTGCAGTCGGCGATGAAGGCCTGGTGGATGGGGTCGACCTGGTAGGCGTCGTGGTCGGCGTGGTTCTTGAAGACGAAGAACTCGGCGAAGTCGTACGCGGTGTCGATGATCGGGCGGACGGCATGCTTGCTCGGGACGCCGACGGAGCCGCTATGGATTGACTTGATGGCGAGGAGGCCGCGGAGCTTGGCCTCGAATTCCGCGCGCTGGGCGGCGGTGAGGTCCTTTTTCAGGTAGAAGAAGACGACGTGGTGGAACATAGGAGCGACAGGCTTGGAGAGGGAACGGCAGAAGGAAACAGCAAACTGCGGCTTACTTCCGGAAGAGGTCCAGCAACGCGGCCGTGACAAGGGCGTGGCCCGCGGCGTTGGGGTGGTTGACCTGCGACATGAGGTCCTTGAGCGGCGTACCCGCGGCGACCTTGGCCTTGAAGAGCGCAAGGCTGTCGACGAGCAGGACGTCGTGCTCCTTGGCCAAGGCCCGCACCTGCTCGGCATGGAGGTTCAGCGGGTCCTGCGGGTCGTCGATCTTAGCCGACTGGTCCGGCGTCGGGGTCAGCAGAATGACTTTAATGCCCGCCGTCTTGGCGGCGACGATCATGGCGCTCCAATTGGCCTTGGCCTTTTCCAAGCCGAGGCGGCGGTCGTTCAAGGAGTAGTCGATGGTCACCACCGCGGGGCGCAGCGCCAGGACGTCGCGCTCAAACCGCGCGGCTCCGCGGTCCGAGGCTTCACCGCCAATGGCGGTCACGATGACGTTGAGCACGGCATTCGGGAAGCGCTCGCGCAGGCCCGCCTGCAGGCCGGCGGGATAGGCTTGATTGGACTGGACGATGGGCGTGACGAAATAGCCGGCCGGCACGCTATGGCCATGGCAGACGATATGCATGGTCCGGTTCTTCGGCCACTTCACTTCGAGGGCTTGGACAATCGGGCCCAAGGGAGCGGGCTCCGCGGCGGCAAGGCCGAGGGTCAGGCACAGCAGGGTCAGCAAGGGGCGCATGGCTCCTTTACTAAAGACCTGCCGACCGCTGGGAAGCGCAAAGGGTTTCGCCTTCCCCCGCCCTCCCCTGTCGTTCATATAAACCTTACGGATGGCTCACCTCCTCGGCATCGACCTCGGCACCACGACGACCATCGTCGCGCGCGTCGACGAGTCCGGCGCCCCCGAAATCATCCGCGACTGGGAAGGCGAGGCCATCACCCCGTCGGCCCTGTGCTTCGAGACCGCCACGCACGTCGTCGTGGGCCGCGAAGCCCGCGCGATGGCCGAGGATGCCGAACACGCGTTCCTGGAATTCAAACGCGACATGGGCACGGGCGTCTCGCACCCGGTCTTCGGCCAACGCGTCACGCCCCTCGACCTCTCCGCCCTGCTGCTCCGCAAGGTCCGCACCCACGCCGAAGCCGCCCACGGCCCCGTCGACCTGGCGGTCATCACCATCCCCGCCAACTTCACGAACGCCGCCCGCGAAGCCACCCTCGAGGCCGCTCGCCGCGCGGGCTTCGCGCAGGTGCACATGATCAACGAGCCGACCGCGGCGGCCCTCGCCTATGCGCGCGGCCAAAAGCAACCGCTCGACGGCCTCTATGCGGTCTTCGATTTCGGCGGCGGGACGTTCGACGTCTCCCTCGTGCGCGCGAAAGGCATGTCCGTCCAAGTCGTCTTCACCGAAGGCGTGCAACGGCTCGGCGGGAAAGACTTTGACGCCAAGCTCACCGCGCTCGTGGCGGCGAAGTTCCAGGCGGAAACCGGCGACGAGCTTCGCGCCGGCGATTGCGAGTTCTCCAAGGCCGACGCCGAAGACCTCAAGCATCGGCTATCGTCCCGGCAAGCCATCCGCCTCCCGCTCCGTTCCGCCAAACACGGACGCGTGCACGTCGAAGTGACGCGGGCCGAATTCGAATCCGCCATCGCGGGCCTCGTCGCCCAAGCCGAGATGGCCTGCGAGGGCGTGCTGCTGCGGGCCGGACTCGACCGCCGCGAACTCGCCGGCGTCTTCCTCGCCGGCGGCACCTGTCGCGTGCCCAGCGTCCAAGCGGCCGTCCACCGCGTCTTCGGCCAAGAACCGCAGCTCCGCGACCCTGACACCGCGGTGGCGCTCGGCGCCGCGCTCTACGCCGCGCACAAGGCCGACCCCGCGAAGCTCTCGCCCGCCCAACGTCGCCGCGCCGCGGAGATCAGCTTCCAAGATATCGCGCCGCACTACTACGGCACGCTCTCGCTCGACGACGACGGGGTACTCGAAAACAGCATCATCATCTCCAAGGGCGAGAAATTGCCCGTGGCCCGGACGCGCACTTACTACACCGTCGAGGCCGATCAACGCGTCCTGACCTGCGAGGTCACGCAGTCCGCGATTCCCGAGAACGACCCGCTCATGGTGCTGCGCATCGCTGAAGTGGAAATGGCCCTGCCCGCCGGACGCCCGGCGGACCAAGCCATCGAAGTCACCTTCGCCTACGACCTCAACGGCATCATGCGCGCGGAGTTCCGCGACCTCGGCACCGGCCAACCGCTTGTCATCGAGCTGCGGGATGAAGGTGCGGGTCGCGGCTCGCTCAACGTCGCGAAGGTCACGCTCGGCTGAGATGCCCAACGCGTTCGTCACTTTCCTCGCCACGGGCGTGCTCGGCATCGTCGCGGCGATGGCTTGGCTCTATTTCCGTCGTCCGACCACCCGGCGCCCGGCCCCACGCCGCCGCAAGGCCACCCGCGCCGACCAAGTCCCCGCCGCTCCGGGCGGCTCGACGGACCTTGAACGGCTCGCCTGGATCGTCGGCAAGATGACCGGCACGCCACCGCGCCAAGTACCGCTGGACGCCCCGCTGGCCGAGGTGCTGGCCAAGGTCGCCCCGTCGGAATTCGCCGCGGCCGTCGGCAGCGCGTGCCGCACCACGGTGACGATCGACGAAGCCGCGCTGCGCATGAACCTGAAGCAGTTCGCGCAATACCTCCGCCACCTCCGACGCGCGGAGCAAGAACCCAAGGGACGGAAGCGCTCGCCGAAGGTCGCCGGCGACCGCATGGCCGGCTGGGAGCCGCCGCTGCTGGCCTTGGCCACCGAACTCGGCGTGAAGCCCGAATGGGAAATCGAAAAAGCCCTCGCCCACCTCACGAAGGAATACCTCCGCCAGAACGCCCGCATCCACCTCGCCGCCCGCGCGGCCGACCGGGATGCCGTCCAAGCCCGCCTGGAGCAGATTGGTCGCCTCCGCGAAGCCTTGCGGCCGACCGGCGTTTAAGTCGCTTGCACCGGCGGACGTCCCGCCCACGCTCACCGCCTTCCATGCAGGACCTCATCCCCCTCTTTCCCGAAGTCGAAGAAGCCCAGTGGGCGAAGCTCATCGAGATGGCGGCGCTCCACCGCGAGTGGAACGAGAAGATCAACCTCGTCTCCCGCAAGGACATCGAGCACCTCGAACGCCACCACTACGCGCCCTGCATCGCGGCGGTGAAGTGCCTGAAGCTCATGGTCGGCGCCCGCGTCATCGACGTCGGCACCGGCGGCGGCTTCCCCGGGCTCATCCTCGCGGTCCTGTACCCGAAGGCCGATTTCACGCTCGTCGATTCCGTCGGCAAGAAGGTCATGGTCGTCGAAGACATCGTGAAGCGCCTCAAACTGAAGAACGTCCAAGTCCTCAACGCCCGCGCCGAGACGCTCACGCACGAGCACGACTTCATCACCGGCCGCGCGGTGTCCGACCTCCGCCTCTTCGTCCACCAGACCAAGCAGCTCATCCGCCACGGCTTGAAGCACTCCCTGCCCAACGGCATCCTCTATTGGCAGGGGGGCGACCCCGCCGAGGAAAAGGCCAAAGCCGGCATCGCCCCCCATTTCAGCTTCGAACTCCGCCCCCTGCTCTGGAACGACGAGAAGTTCGAGGGCAAGCGGATCGTCCTCTACCGCGCCCAGGACCTGCCGCGGTGCAAGAAGCCCGACCTCCCGACCGCCTAAGCGGGCCTTATGACCCGACCGTGCCTTGACCCAAGGCCACGGAACCGCACGGTAGGGGCGATGTCCCTGCAGAGACTCCCATTGAACCCGGCCGGCGAGCGCCTTGAGGCCCTCCTGCGTCAACGCATCGTCTTCCTCGACGGCGCCATGGGGACCATGATCCAACAGCTCAAGCTGCAGGAACCGGACTACCGGGGCACCCGCTTCGCCGACCATCCCGGTCAGCTGAAGGGCAACAACGACCTCCTCGTCGTCACCAAGCCCGAAGTCGTCCGCGACATCCACCGCGCCTACCTCGAAGCCGGCGCGGACATCATCGAGACCAATACCTTCAACGGGACGTCCATCGCCCTGGCCGACTACGAGATGGGCCATCTCGTCCGCGAGCTCAACACCGCCGCCGTGCAGGTCGCCCGCCAAGCGGTCGACGCCTTCAAGGCCGCCCATCCCGGCAAGGACGCCTTCGTCGCGGGCGCCATCGGGCCGACGAACAAGACGCTTTCGATGTCCCGCGACGTCAACGATTCCGCCAAGCGCGACGTGACGTTCGTCCAGGTGCGCGACGCGTACCGCGAACAGGTTGATGCGCTCATCGACGCCGGGGCGGACCTGCTGCTCTGCGAGACGGTCTTCGACACGCTCGTCCTCAAGGCCGCGCTCTTCGCCATCGACGAAGCCTTCGAGGCCCGCGGTTTCCGCCTGCCGCTGATGATCTCGGGCACGATCACCGACGCCTCCGGCCGTACGCTCACGGGCCAGACGACCGAAGCGTTCTGGAACTCCGTCCGCCACGCCCAACCGCTGAGCATCGGCATGAACTGCGCCCTCGGCGGCGAGCAGATGCGCCCGCACATCGCGGAATTGGCGCGCAAGGCCGACATCTTCGTCTCCTGCTACCCGAACGCGGGCCTGCCCAATCCGTTGTCGCCGACCGGGTTCCCCGAAGGCCCCGAAGACACCGCCGCCATCCTCGAGACCTTCGCCCGTGACGGCCTCGTCAATATCCTCGGCGGTTGCTGCGGCACCACCCCCGACCACATCGCGGCGATCCGTCGGCGCACGGAGAAATACCCACCGCGCACCCCTGTCACCGCGACGCCTGCGCTCCAGCTCTCGGGCCTCGAGGCCCTCAACATCGTCGGCGGCCCCGGCACCTTCGTGAACGTCGGCGAACGCACGAACGTCGCCGGCTCCAGGATCTTCAAGGGCCACATCGAGAAGGACGACTACCGCTCCGCCTTGCGCGTCGCCAAGCAGCAGATCGAAGCCGGTGCCACGGTCATCGACATCAATTTCGACGCCGGTCTGCTCGACGGCGCGGCGGCGATGACGAAGTTCCTGAACATGGCGGCGACCGAACCGGACATCGCCAAGGTGCCGTTCATGATCGATTCGTCGAACTTCGACATCATCGAGGCCGGCCTGCGCTGCGTGCAGGGCAAGGCCATCGTGAATTCGATCTCGCTCAAGGAAGGCCCGCAGGAATTGATCCGCCGCGCCCGTCTCTGCCGCCGCTACGGCGCCGCCATGATCGTCATGGCCTTCGACGAACAAGGCCAAGCCGCCTCGCTCGCCGACAAGGTCCGCATCTGCGTCCGCGCCTACGGCATCCTCACCCAGGAAGCCGGCGTCGATCCGCAGGACATCATCTTCGACGCCAATATCCTGACGGTCGGTACGGGCATGGCGGAGCATAACCGCTATGCGCTCGATTTCATCGAGGCCGTGGCGGAGATCAAACGCCTCTGCCCCGGTGCCCGCACTTCGGGTGGCCTGTCCAACGTCTCATTCGCCTTCGCCGGCAACAACAAGGTCCGCGAAGCCATCCACTCCGTCTTCCTCTACCACGCGATCAAGGCGGGCCTCGACATGGCCATCGTCAACGCGGGCATGTTGGAGGTCTACACCGAGATCGACCCGGAACTGCGCGACCTCGTCGAGGACCTCGTGCTCTGCCGCCGCGCGGACGCCACGGACCGCCTCATGGAGGCCGCCCCGCGCTTCGCCGCGACGAAGACCGAAGGCGCCGACACCTCGAAGAAGAACGAGTGGCGCAACCTCGGCGTCGAAGCCCGCCTCGCCCACGCCCTCGTGAAGGGCATCGACGACCACGCCGTCGCCGACACCGAGGAAGCACGCGTGAAGTTGGGTCGCCCCTTGCTCGTCATCGAAGGCCCGTTGATGGACGGCATGCGCGTGGTTGGACAGCTCTTCGGCGAAGGGAAGATGTTCCTCCCGCAGGTCGTCCGCTCCGCCCGCGTGATGAAGACCGCGGTCGCCCACCTCGAACCGTTCATGGCCGCGGAGAAAGTCGGCGGCTCCACGCAAGGCTCGTTCCTCATCGCGACCGTCAAGGGCGACGTCCACGACATCGGCAAGAACATCGTCGGCGTGGTCCTCGCGTGCAACAACTACGCGGTGACCGACCTCGGCGTCATGACGCCCACCGAACGCATCGTCGCCGAGGCCCAGCGCCTGAAGCCCGACTTCATCGGCCTGTCCGGCCTGATCACGCCGTCGCTCGACGAAATGATCACCGTCGCCAAGGAACTGAAGCGCGCGGGCATCCACACGCCGCTGCTCATCGGCGGCGCGACCACCTCCAAGGAGCACACGGCCATCAAGATCGCCGAACACTACGACGGCCCGATGGTGCACGTCGGCGACGCTTCGCTCGTCACCACCGTCTGCAGCGACCTCCTCAATCCCGCCAAGCGCGATGGTTTCATCGGCGACCTCAAGGTCGAGCAGGCGGCGATGCGCGAGGCCTACGAGAAGCAGCAGCCCGCCGTCGTCATCCCGCTCGCCGAAGCGCGGAAGCGTCCGCTCATCACCACCGCCCCGGTCCAACCCGCCCCGCGCAAGCCCGGCGTCACGCTCTTCGAGCGCATCGACCCCGCCGCCGTGGCGGAGATCATCGACTGGACGCCCTTCTTCATCACGTGGTCGCTGAAGGGCGCCTTCCCGCAGATCCTGCAGTCGGCCAAGTATGGCAGCGAAGCACGGGGGCTCTTTGACTCCGCGCGGGCTGAACTCGACGAACTCATCCGCGGCCAGCGCGTGCACCTGCGGGGCGCCGCCGGACTCTGGGCCGCCCGTCGCGTCGGCGACGACGTCGAAGTCTACGCCGACGAAGCCCAGGCCAAGCAGATTGGCCGCTTCCATTTCCTGCGCGACCAGCGTCAACGTCCGCGGGTCGACACCTGCCGTTCGCTGGCTGACCTCGTGTCCGCCTCCAAGGGCGACCACCTCGGGGCCTTCGCCGTCACGGCGGGGCAAGAGATCGAGGACTACGCCGCCTCCTTCAAGGAGAAGGACCCCTTCCGCCAGATCCTCATCCAAGCGCTGGCCGACCGCCTGGCGGAAGGCTGCGCCGAATGGCTGCACCGCGAAGTGCGCAAGGAACTCTGGGGTTATGCGCCGACCGAAGCCCTCTCCGTCAAGGAACTCATCGACGAGGAATACGCGGGGCGTCGGCCGGCCGCCGGTTATCCGGCCTGCCCGGAGCACACCGAGAAGGCGGAGCTCTGGCGCTTGCTGGATGCGGACCGCCTCGGCTGCACGCTGACCGAATCGTTCGCGATGAACCCGGCCGCCTCGGTCTCGGGCCTGTACTTCGGCAACCCGCAGTCGATCTACTTCGACATCGATAATGTCGGCCGCGACCAGGTCGAAGACTACGCGCAGCGCAAGGGCTGGACCATCGAGCAGGCGGAGCGGTGGTTACGCCCCGTGCTCGGCTACAAGACCTAAGCATGGACGCGCGCGAACGCCAGAAGCTCGTCGACGCGATTGGGGCCGAAGACGCCGCGGCGGTCGAACGCTTCCTCGGTGACGGCTGCGCGCTTTGCCTGCTGGTCGAAACGGCCGACCGCGCCGAGCAGGATTGGCCGGAATGGGCGCGCGCCGCCGCCGTGCTGCAACGCTGGCTCGAGGCTCGGGGTCGGACCGCCAGCGCCGAACGCATGCTCGGTTACCTGCATTGCACAGTCGACGCGCAGAAGGTCGTCCCCACCGCGATTCGGCCATCGCTGCCGCAAGCCGTCGCCCGCATGCTCAAGGAGCACGGGTTTGCGGAAAGTTAAAACACGCTGGTGCAGGCTTCCCGAGGCAGACTAGGGCAGCACGCGGTGCTGCCCCTACCCCGCGACAGGCTACGTCGTGACACGGCCACCCCTGGCCCAAGCCGTGGCCCGGATGTTGGAACAGTACGGCTTCCAGGCGGACATCGCCTAAGAGGGACAGCCCGCGGGGTCCCGCCTCCGTCCTTGCCCCTTGGGGCCTTAAGGTTCAATCTTGGGTCATGTTCGCTTGGTTCCGCAGTCTCTTCGCCCCGAAAGCCTCGGGACCTGACCTGTCCCAAGCCCCCGACGAGCCGGTTCCGACGGAGCGCGTCGCCAGTAGTCGTCCGAAGGATTTCAAACCATGGATCGGGGTCGACCTCGACGGCACGTTGGCCGAAGCCACCGCGTGGCAAGGCATGGAGCACATCGGTCCGCCGGTACCGCTCATGCTCCGACGCGTCAAAGCCTGGATCGAGAAAGGCGTGCGGGTGAAGATCATGACCGCCCGGGCCGGTGACCCCGTCGGCATCGCCGCGACCCAGAAGTGGCTCATCGCCCAAGGCCTACCCGCGCTCGAAGTCACCGACCGCAAAGATTTCGGCATGATCGAGCTCTGGGACGACCGCGCCATCCAAGTCGTCCAGAACACCGGCATGTGCTTCCTCGGGACTTCGTATTTCGCGCGCCCGAAGGCGCCGATCCTCCCCGACGAAGCCGCCGCCCGCACCTTCATCCATGTCGGCTCCGACGCCAAACCCATCGCCGCCAAACCTTCCGCATGAAAGCCTCGCTCAAGCTCGAATACTCCCTTCGCGTCCTCGCCCAGTTGGCCCGGCGCAACAAGGGCAATGCCGTGACGCGCATCGAAGAGCTCGCCCGCCTCGAGGATATCCCGGCGAACTACCTCGTCCAGTTGCTGAACGAACTCCGCGAAGGCGGCTTGGTCGACTCGAAGCGCGGCAAGACCGGCGGCTACCGCCTCGCCCGCCCGGCCGAAGACATCAGCTTGAAGCAAGTTCTGGCCGTGGTTGAACCCGACCTCGTCGCCACGAAGATCACCTTGAAGGGCGCCTCGGGACCCCAAGTGGCCACGCTCTGGCGCGAACTATCGAAGCGTTTCGAAAAGTCCCTGGCCGGCTTCAACGTCGCCCAACTCGCGCAGTCCGAAGCCAGCGGCGACTGGGAAATCTAAGACCGGCGCCGCTGCCGCGGACATCCGCCTCAGGGGGACGTTCACAGGGAAGTAAAGAGCCTCCAGGCCATCAATAGGCCGAGCGTCAACCACAGCACTCCGGTCACGCGGTCGACCACCCGGATGGTGGCCACATCCTTCAGGCGGACCCGGAGACGATCGCCGACGAACGCATAGAAACTCATCACCGAGATCTCGGAGCCCAACGTGCACAGCAGGAAGACGCCCGTCGTGGACCAAGCCAGTTGATCGGCCGGGACGCCGGCCGCCTGGATGATGACGATCATCCACGGGATGGTCTTCGGATTCGAGAAGTTCACCCAAGCCCCGCGCAAGAACAAGCGCAGCGCGTCCCCCTCCACGCCGACAGATGCCGGGAGACTTGAGCGCGGCCGGAGGAGAAGACCGCAGCCGAGATACAGGAAATACGACATCCCCGCGAAGCCGATGAGCTGCAGCGCGTAGGGGACGTGCACCGTCAACCAATGCGTCCCGTAGAGCGCGAGGAACAGGTGCGGCGTTTCACCGATGCCGAGACCCAGCGTATGCCAAAACGTCCGACGCTTGCCGTAGCGCAAGGACGTCTCGATGGTCGACAACGACGCCGGCCCCGGCGAGAGGCTAGCGGTCAGGCAGGAACCGATCAGCAGTCCGATGTTCATCGACCCTTAGCGGAGCGCCTTCCGCCAGCGGGCGAGCTCGCGGGCAACCGCCTTGGGACCGGGCATGCCCGTGTTTTCACGGGCGGCGAAGCCCCGCTGCAGGCTGAAGACCTCGCGCCAGCCCTTGGTGAAGGCGGCATCAGCCGTCAGCGCCGCCGCGTCGGAAAGTTTATCGAGCGGTACGCCCGACTTTTCGGCGAGGGCGACGAGGCGCCCCACGGCATGGTGCGCGTGGCGGAAAGGCATGCCCTTCCGGACGAGCCAATCGGCGAGGTCCGTCGCCAGGAGGGCCGGATCCGAAGCCGCGGCGAGGCAACGCGCGCGGTTGAAGGTCGTCCCGCGCAACGTGGCGGCGGCGACGTCGAGCGAGAGCAGGATCTGGTCGGCCGCATCGAAGAGCGGCGGCTTGTCGTCCTGCAGGTCGCGGTTGTACGTCAGCGGCAAGCCCTTGGTCAACGTGAGCAGGTGCGTCAGCGACGCCTGGAAGCGGGCGGCCTTGCCGCGGAGCAATTCCATCGAATCCGGGTTGCGCTTCTGCGGCATCAGCGACGAACCCGTCGAGAACTCGTCGGGCATGCGCGCGAAGCCGAATTCAGCCGTCGACCACAGGATCAGGTCTTCGGCCAAGCGGGAGAGGTGCACGCCGCAGAGCGCGGCGGCGAAGCAGAACTCCGTGGCGGGATCGCGGTCGGCGACGGCATCCATGGAGTTGGTCGTCACTTGCGGACGGCCCTTCGCGTCGACGAAGCCCAAGAGCTTCGCGGTGAGTTCGCGGCGGATCGGCAGGGTCGTCCCGGCGATGGCGCCGGAACCCAGCGGGCACCAATTGGCCGAAGCGGCGGCGGCGGCGAAACGCGTGCGGTCGCGGCCGAACATCTCGGCGTAGGCCAAGAGGTGATGGGCGGCGGAGACGGGCTGGGCGCGCTGCAGGTGCGTGTAACCCGGCAGGATCACCGTGGCATTGGCGGCGGCGAGTTCGACGAGCGCGCGGAGCAAGCCCACGAGCGATGCATCGACGGCGGCGGCTTGATCCTTGATCCAGAGACGGACGTCGGTGGCCACTTGATCGTTGCGCGAACGCGCCGTGTGCAGTTTGGCGGCGACCGGGACGCGCTTGGTGAGCGCGCTTTCGATGTTCATGTGCACGTCCTCGAGCGCCTCGCTCCAGACGAATTTGCCGGCGGCGATTTCCCGGGCGATGCCGTCGAGGCCCTTGACGATGGCCGCGCATTCGCGGGCCGTCAGGATGCCGACCTTGGACAGCATGGTGGCGTGGGCCTTGGAACCACGGATATCTTGCGCCCAGAGACGGCGATCGAACGAGACCGATTCGCCGAAACGGAGCATCAATTCGGCGGGACCGGCGCTGAACCGGCCGCCCCAAGTCGCTTGTGCCTTCTTACGTGCGGACATGAACTAGGAATGCCGCTGCCGGGGCCTGCAGGCAAGCAAGGATGCTCAGCGCTGGCTGGCGGGCTTCGGCTGCGGGGCCGGGGCGGGTTGCGCCAAGGCCGCGCCACCATCCAAACGGATCACCACTTCGCCGGGCTCGGCCACACCGAGGCGTTCGCGCGCCTGATCGCGGACGAATTCCGGATCGCGGGTGAAGCGGTCGATGTAACGGGCCGTCTGCTCGCGCTGACGCTCGATGGCATTGAAGGTATCTTCCTTCGCCTTCTCGTTCAGACGCATGGAAGCGAGGCGCTCCTCCTCATCTTGATACGTCGAGTAGACCAAACCAAGCACGGTGCAGAACAACAGGAAGCAGGTCCAAAGGATGAGCTTCTCGGTCTGAGGGTTGGCGGTGCGCTCCGGGCTCTCCATAAACGTGGGCGCAGTCAAACCCGTCTGCCCGCGGCGGGCGAGGGGAAAATCTCGCTCAGGGGGCCTTCGCGACCACCGCCGCCAGCGAGCCGCTGAACTCCATGAAGGCCCAGACCAAGACTCCCGTCACCGAGACATAGAGCCAGACGGGGAACACCCACCGGGCAAAGCGCTTGTGCTCCTCGAAGCGTTCGTCCTTGGCGAGCTTGACCGTCCATAGGATGAAAGGCGTCACCAGGATCGCGAGGGCGATGTGCGGGAAGAGGATCAGGTAGTACAGGGCCTTGTCCCAAGTCATCCCGACGCCTTCACGGTAGATGATGTTGGTCTGACCGACGGCGACCCAGAGGTGGACCTTGGAGGCCAAGTAGAGAGCCAGGAAAAGGGCCGAGGTGAGCACCGCCGCCCCCATGGCCTTACCATGGCCGATGCGGTCGCCCGCCTTGATGCGCAGGATGCCGATGACGAGAAAGACCGTGGCGAGGGCATTCATCCCGGCGACGGAGCGGGAGAGGATTTCGGTGGTGGAGGCCATATTACATGGGAAAAGACGGTTTTAGGGGCAAAACGCAACCTCCCAGCCCTAAAAGCGGGCTTAATCTTCGCTTAAGCCCCCATCCTGTATCATTATTCCCCAAACCTCCCCATGCACCCCCTCCGCAACTTCACGCTCTGCCTGCTGCTCGGCAGTGCCGCCAGCTATGGCGCCGAAACCAAGGCAACCGAAACGCGGGCAACCGGGCCAGCCTTGATCAAGGCCGACAATGAACCGCCGGCCCAAAACAAGGTCACCATCACCGTCAAAGGCGACAAGCGCATCATCGAGTCCAACGGCATCCCCGACCACAAGGTCTCCAAGTTCCCGAACCGCGGCAACCCCAACCCCATCTCGGAGCAGAAGTATCGCCTCGAAGTCCCGGCCAACCCGCAACCCTCCAAGGCGGGGGCCTCCGGTCGGATGATGTCGGCTTGGGGCGTCGCCCTGAACGGCGTGGTCTTCGACCCGGGCACCGCCGAGGTCTATAACGACGGTGAGCGTAGCAGCCCTTGGCACTACGAAGCCCTGAGCAGCAACAAAACCATGGGGACCACACCGAAAATCAAGTCGGGTCTCGGCCTCGACGAAAACCACGGCCACGTGCAGCCGAATGGGGCCTATCACTACCACGGCCTCCCCACCCTGCTCCTCGAGCGCCTTTCCGGCGGTGAAAAGAAGATGACCCACGTCGGTTGGGCCGCCGATGGCTACCCCGTGTACGCAATCTACGCCTACACGAACGCGGAAGACCCCAAGAGCCCGCTCAAGAACATGCAGAGCAGCTACCGCCTCAAGACCACGGACCGCGGCGGCGACGGGAAGACCACCCCGACGGGCAAGCCCGACGGCTCCTTCGGCCTCGACTTCGAATATGTGGCCGGCTTGGGCGACCTCGATGAATTCGGCGGGCGGACGGGCGTCACCCCGGAATTCCCCAAGGGCACCTACTACTATGTGCTGACCGAGGACTACCCCTTCATCCCGCGCAAGCATAAGGGCTCGGCGGACCCCTCCTTCAGCAAACAGAACCTCGACGCGCACTCCAACCTCGGCGGCCAAGCGGGCGGTCCCGGCAAGGGCGGCAAGGGCAAGGCAGGCCCCGGCCAAGGCAAGGGCGGTCCAGGCAAGGGCGGTCCCGGCCAAGGCAAGGGTGGCTTCGGTGGACCTCCGCCCCTCGATGGCCCGCCTCCTGGCACTACGCCAGCCACCCCAGCTGAGCCCGCGGCGAAAAAGTAAGCCGCCACAAATAAAGAGGCCTCCCACGCGGGAGGCCTCTTCGTTGCTGGCACCCAGCGCTTAGGCGCCTTGCTTCGGGTCGCGCTTCTTCTTCGGCGCTTCGGGTTCCGCGGCACCGTCGGCTTTCTTCCCGGACTTCTGCCCCTGGATCGAGAAGGAGGAACCTTCGACCAACTTAAGTCGGTCGCGGGCGGCGGCCGGAATCTTGGCGCGCTGCTCATCCGTGGTCACTTCTCCCTCAAAGGTCACGTTGCCATCGGCGTCCTTGATGATGGCGTGCTTCTTGCCGTCCTTCGCTTCCAGCGAGACGGTGCCTTGGGCATCGGAAGCCACCGAGCTGGAGGAACTCTTCGCGCCCGGACCGCCCAGGCTGAAGCTGAAGGTCTGCGAACGCTGCTGCACCGTCCCCCCTTGGGCATTGGGCGCTTGGTCGGGCACCGAGGCACCGAGGGCCAGGCCTTGCGGACCGATCGGCGGAATGGGCAGGCCGCGCGCACGCATTTCCTCGAGCTGCTTCAGCACCTCAGGCGGCAAGCCTTGGTTGGGCCCGATGATGACGACATGGCCTGGGCCTACTTGCGTGACGGTGCCGTTGCCCGCGGGTAGGCTACCGAGGTCGATCTGCTGACCATTCACCGTGATGCGCATCGGGTTGGCCCCACCGGGACCCGGCGAGATGATGGTCGGCGCGGCGCCCGCGGAGCGCGCCGTCGGCGGGCTGCGCTCGATCACCGCTTTTTCCGTCAGTTCAATTTCGATCGTCTGAACGGCGGCCTCCCGGATGGCGACCAGCTTCAGCTTATCGCCGGGTTTGCGCATGCGGACCAAGGCGCGGAACTGGTCGGGCGTCACCAGCACCTGATCATCGAGGCGCGTGAGGATATCCCCGACCTCAACCTTGCCCGCGGCAGGACCCTTGGGGTCGACGATGATGACATTGACGCCGACACCGTCGGGCATGGTCACCCCGGACTTGCCGCGGAGTTCTTCGGTCAGGGAATTCACGTACAAACCGATGTAGGCCTGCGGGACGAGGGCGGCCTTGGCGGCCGGCGAAGGCGCGGGGGGCGCCACCGGAGCGGCCTTATCTTGGGCCGCCAAGGGACCGACAAGGCCGGCCAGCAGGAGCATGTGCAGCGGAATCTGGTGCAGGGAGTTCATGGCTGTAATATAAATAATAAGCGGAGAGGTTCGGTGGATTTGTTCAATAAGTTTCCATGGGGATGAGCCCGAACTGCTCGCTGGGGGAGTAATGGATGAGGCGGGTGTTGGTGCGGCGGTCCTCCCATTGCGTCTCATTGCTCCAGCGGACCCGGACGGGACGGGCAAAGGAGCCATCTTCCAACCGGACGGGCGCGAAAACGTCGACCGAAGCCGGAGGCTGTTCGGCGCGGACGAGTTGATACTCGGGTTCGGCCGTCACGGGCGGACGGCCGAAGAGAAAGAACCCCAGCAGGCAGGCCGCGGCGGCCGAGAGGCCCGCCGACCAGCGCAGGATGACTCCGCGGGGCGAGGCCGCGGCGACCGGGGCATCCAGGTCGCGGCCGATGGCGCTCACCACCCCCGGACCCGGCGGGCGGGGACGCAAGCTGCGCAAGGCGGATTCGATGTCTTGATCTTCGTTATTCATAAGTGCGGGCGGTCACGAGGCGACGGAGCGCCTCCATGGCATAGCGCCACCGGGAGGCGGCGGTGTTGGGGGAAATCTCCAGTTGGGCGCCGATCTGCTCGAAAGTGAGGTCGCCCCAAACTTTCAGCACGACGACTTCGCGTTGTTCCGCCGACAGCGACGGGAGGGAGCGCGCCAAAGCCTGGAGGCGCGGATCGGCCTCGGGCTCGAAGTCCGCCACCGCCGCCGCGTCCACGGATACGACCTGCTCACGGAGGGTGCGGCGATCCGTCCGGCGGTGGAGGTCCAAGGCGGCCCGGCGGATGGAGGTCACGACCAGGGCGTTGGGATTGCCGGGCAGGTGACGTTGATGTTTCCAAAAGCGTACAAATGCCTCCTGGAGGACATCGTCGGCATCGGCGTCCGAGCGGGTCCACTGGCGTGCGATCAACCGGAGCCGGGCGCCGTGTTCGGCGAACCAGGCCCGCCAGTCTTGCTCGGCGTGGGCATCGTTCATGGGTGACTATAGGAGGAGCGACAACGGGAGGCGGTTTTGTCTACCCACTGGCCCCAGTATGCCCCCACGCCTAAAATGGTCAAAGCAGTTGCGAAAGGCTTGGAGGCTCACTTACTCGCCCCAGATGCCCGCCGAACCCATTAGCCCCGTCAAAAGCGGCTTTTTCCGCTCCCTGATCCGCTGGTTCGACGCGGACTACATCCCCGAAGGGGTCGAGACGCTGCAAAGCGGCCCGAAGAAGGTCGATTGGCTTCGCTCGATTCCTTTCATCCTCCTGCACCTCGCGTGCTTCGCCGTGATCTGGGTCGGGCTCAGCCCCATCGCCGTCTGGTCCGCGGTGGGATTCTACTTCTTCCGTATGTTCGCGATCACGGGCTTCCTGCACCGTTACTTCTCCCACAAGACCTACTCCACATCCCGCGCCTTCCAGTTCATCATGGCCGTCTGGACCGCCCTGGCGGTGCAACGCGGCGCGCTCTGGTGGGCCTGCACGCACCGCCACCACCACAAACATTCGGACGAAGAAGAAGACAAGCACTCGCCCGTCGTCGATGGCTTCTGGTGGTCGCATGTGGGTTGGATCACCGCCAAGCGCAATTTCCCGACCGACTACGCGAAGATCCCCGACCTGGCGAAGTACCCCGAACTCGTCTTCCTCAACCGCTTTGACGTCCTCATCCCGCTGCTGGCGGCGGGCGGGTTGTATGGCGTCGGCGCATGGCTCGGCGCCAACGGTTACGACACCAACGGCCCGCAGCTCCTGGTCTGGGGCATCATCTCGACCGTCGTCCTTTTCCACGGCACCGCCTGCATCAATTCGCTCGCGCACGTCTGGGGCACCAAGCGCTTCCGGACCACGGGCGATGAGTCGCGTAATTCCTTCATCCTCACGCTCATCACGCTCGGCGAAGGCTGGCACAACAACCACCACCGCTACCAAGCGACGACGAAGCAGGGCTTCTACTGGTGGGAATTCGACCCGACCTACTACGGCCTCAAGGTGTTGTCTTGGCTGGGCCTCATCTGGGGCCTGAAGGGCGTCCCGGACTCCATCTACGAAGAAGCGGAGCGGACTCGACAGGAAGGCCTGCCGCGTGCGTGAACGGATTGCCATCATCGGGTCGGGCATCGGCGGGCTGGGTTGCCTGCATTTCCTCGCAGCCCACCACGACGTGACGGTGTTCGACCGGGACACCCGTCCCGGTGGCCATGCGCACACCATCGACGTGCCGGCGACCCAAGCGGGCGGCACGCAACCGATGGACACCGGCTTCATGGTCTTCAACGAGGTGACCTACCCGCACCTCTGCCGGCTCTTCCGCGAGCTGAACGTCGGCTGGAAAAAGGCGCCCATGTCCTTCTCGGTCCGCCACGACCCGACGGGCATCGAATGGTGCGGCAGTTCCTTCCGCCATCTGTTCGCCCAGAAACGCAACCTCTTCAGCCTGCGCTTCTGGCGGCTCCTGCTGCAGATCAATCGCTTCAACCAATTGGCCAAGACGGGCTGGCAATCGACCGAGGCCGAAACCACTTCGCTGCGCGATTGGTGCGCGCGGCATGGCTTGGGCGCGGACTTCCTCGAGCTCTACCTGATCCCGATGAGTTCGGCGGTCTGGTCCACGCCCCCGGAAAAGATGCTGGGCTTCCCGGCCGCCGCCCTGCTCCGCTTCTTCCATAACCACGGCTTCCTCGGGCTCGACACGCAGCACCAGTGGCTGACGCCGGTCAACGGCTCGCGCACGTACGTCCAGGCGCTGCTGGCGCGGCATCCCGCCCGGCTGCGGCTCGGCGCGGCGGTCAAGTCCGTGCGGCGGGCCGGAGGCAAAGCCCTCGTCGCCACCGACGCCGGCGAAGAAGCCTTTGACCGCGTCATCTTGGCGAGCCACGCGGACCAATCGCTCGCGCTGCTCGCCGATGCCGACGCCACCGAACGCGCCGTCCTCCAAGCCTTCGCCTACAACCAAAACGTGGCCTTGGTCCACTCGGACCCCAGCCCGATGCCCAAGGCGAAGCTCGCTTGGTCGGCGTGGAACTACCAGACCTGGCGCACCGCCGGCGGTGAAGCGACCTCCACGCACTATTGGATGAACGCCTTGCAAGGCCTCGAGCCGGCGCGGCCCTACTTCGTGACGATCAACCATCCCGAAAGGATCGCCGCAGACAAGGTGCTCCAGACAATCCCCGTCGAGCACCCCATGTTCTCACTCGAAGCGATGGCGGCCCAAGGAAAAGTGCAGGCCCTGAACGAACGCCCGGGCGCCAGCGTCCACTTCGCCGGCGCTTGGCAGCGTTATGGCTTCCACGAAGACGGCCTCTGGTCCGCGCATCGACTCTGCAGCTTCCTGCTTGGTCGCGACGCCTGGACGGCTTAGGCGGGGAACTTCACGTCGACGGCCTTCCGCTCGAAGCCCGTGGCGACGAAGAGCGACCCGGGCTGCATCGACACGAGCTGCGCCACGTAAGTGTCCGGAATTCGCTCCAAGCGCGTATTGTAGAAGGTCGTGATGTCGTTTGCATACGCCCGGGCCAACGCGATGCGGTCCTCCGTCTCGGTGAGGTGCTTCATCAGGCTGTTAAAGGACTGATCGGCCTTCAGGTCGGGGTAGCGCTCAACCACCGCCAACAAAGACGACGCCACGGCGGAGACGCGCGTGGTGCCAGCCTGCGCGCGCAAGGTCGCGATGGTCGTCTGCAGCTCCGCCTCATGGTTCCGGAAACCCTGCAGGCAGGCGACCAGCGGAGGAATCAGGTCCGCGCGGCGCTTCAGCTGCACATCGATCAGCGAATGCGCTTGGCGCACGCGGTTCCGCAGGCCGACCAAGCTGTTGAAGACCATCCAAACCCACCCGGCGGCCCAAGCGAGGAAGTAGCCGGCCACCAGCACCAAGACCGCTGGGTGCTCCAGGCTGATGAAAAAAAAGCCGCAACCCGCGAGGACGGCGAGCAGGCCAAACACGTTGCACAGCCAGTAGGTGGTGTCCTTGCCGGCGCTGACCTCGCTCTCCTTGCGGGGCGTGATGATGAACATGTCCGCCTTGGAATCCTGGACGATCTGGGGGGCCACGATGTCCGACCGCTCGGTCGCGCGACCCCGAACGAACAGCTGGGTCCCGACCGGTAGGCCGGACTCGCGGAACCGCCGGCGCCCGGTGGAATCGGAGATCTCATCGCTCGGTCCCTTGGCGAAGTAGAGGTCGTCGTGGCGGGAAGCCGTCTCGGAAAAGAGGTCGAGCGTTTCGAGGTCGGCCCCGCGGGGATGGACCCAGAGGAAACCGAATTCGTCCTTCAGGTAAAACCCTTGCGTATGGTCCTTGCCCGCCACGTTCGTCCAGCCGCTCCGGAGCACCCGGCGGGTTCGGGTGCGTCCGTCCTTATCCGTATAGGTTTCCGTCTCCCAACGCTCCCACTCTTCCTCGATGCTCCAATCGTAAAGCACGCACATGCGGCCCGACAAATAAGCCTGGAACGGGGTCGAGGTCACGCAGACGCCGGTGACTTCGACCTCGCCGATGAAGACCCCCAAGGTCTTGCTGAGCGGGGTGTCGTCGAGCAGCCGGCGCTTCCGGCCGGCGTTGAGGCCACACAAAAGCAGGATGAACCCCAAGGCGAGGAGGAGGGGGCCCGCGGGGCTGAGTTCGGCGGCAAACACCTCGTCAGTCTGACCCAGCGCGGTCCCCTTTGGCAAGCGTAGGCGGGCACTTGCACCCGCGGGGTTTCCGTCCACGCTGGGCGGCGATGGTCCGACTCTACGATGCGCAGGTCATGCACGCCCGGCTTTGGCCGAAGCGGCACGGCTTCACGCATGGTGTCTTTTGCTTTGCAGTAGAACTAAGCGCCTTTGGCCGGATCGGCCAAGGCCTGGCCCTCCTCGGGGAAGAAGGCTGGGCGCCGTACCAACTGCGCGCGGCCGACTTCCTACCGGCGGCGACCGTGTTCGGCGCGGAAGGCGGCCCGCAGGATTTCGGCGGGGCCGACGCGTCCTTGGCGCAGCGGGTCCGCGCGTTCTGCGCGGCCCACGGGGAGACGCTCGCCCCAGAGGCGCGGATCACCCTCATCGCGATGCCGCGCGCGTTCGGGAAAAGCTACAACCCCGTCATCTTCTTCCTGGTGCACCAAGGTGGCCGACTCCACTGCGGCATCGCGGAGGTCCACAATACCTTCGGCGAACGGAAGGCTTGGTTCCTGGGGCCGGCCTGCCGCCAAACCGGGCCCAACGGCGAGGAGGCGCTCGTCCTCCGGACCCCCAAGCGCTTCTACGTCTCGCCCTTTTCCGGCCTCGATACCGAGTTCGAATTCACGCTGCGCACGCCCGATGGGCGCTTGGCCGTGGGCGTCGACCACTTTGAAGACGGGCGGAAGACCTTGATCAGCACCTGGACCGGTCGGGCCGTCCCGCTGACCGATGCCCAACTCACCTGGCTGACGCTGAAGGTCCCGTTCCTGATCCTCAAGGTCGTGAGCTTGATTCACCTGCATGCCGCGTGGCTATGGCTCGTGAAAAAACTTCCCTTTCGCCGCAAGGGGGATGACATCGCTCTCCAGCGCAACCTGCGCCACCCCACTCCCGAACTCCTTCGCAAAGAATGACCGCCGCCGCCCCCATCAGCCTCGCCGAGGCCAGCTCCCGCGGAGGCTTCGCCCGCCGGTTGGTGCTGCGTGAGCTCCGCCGCATGCGCCGGTCGCAGCTGCGCCTGACCTTGCCGACGGGGGAAACGCTCCTCCTCGGCGACCCGGACTTCGCTGGGCGGGCGGCGGAGATCCACCTCTCCGACGAGAACTTCTTCCGCCGCATCGTCCTGGCCGCGGACATCGGCCTCACCGAATCCTACATGGACGGCGAATGGGATTCGCCCGACCTCCGGGCCGTGATCGGCTTCTTCATCGAGAACGTGGACCACACGCCGGGCATGTCCGGTTCGGCCGCGCGCGGCGCCGCCCTGGGTCTCCTGCGCATCGCCGACCGCATCGGCCACCTACTCCGACCAAACTCCAAACAGGTCGTCCGTCGCAACATCTCGGAGCACTACGACGTCTCCAACGACTTCTTCCAATTGTTCCTCGACCCGTCGATGATGTACTCGTCGGCCCGCTGGGAAGGAACTGATTCCCTCGAGCAGGCGCAGACCAACAAGAACGACTCTCTCTGCCGCTTCCTCCAGCTCAAGCCGACGGACCACGTGATCGAAATCGGCACCGGCTGGGGCGGCTGGGCCCTGCACGCCGTCAAGAAATACGGCTGTCGCGTCACCTCGCTCACCATCTCGCAGGCCCAGCACGACCTCGCCGTCGAACGCGTCAAGGCCGCCGGCCTGGCGGACCGCATCACCGTCAAGCTCGAGGACTTCCGCGACCACCAAGGCCAGTACGACAAATGCGTCTCCATCGAGATGATGGAAGCCCTCGGCCACAAATACCTCCCCGCCTTCTGCGCGTCGATCGGCCGCCTGCTCAAGCCCGCCGGCATCGCGGCCTTCCAATACATCACCTGTCCCGACAGCCGCTACGACGAGTTCCGCCGCGGCGTCGACTTCATCCAGAAGCACATCTTCCCGGGCTCCTTGCTGCTCTCGATCAACCGCGTGAACCAGCTCATGACGAAGGAGAGCGGCTTCCAGCTCCATCGCCTCGAGGAATTCGGCTTGGATTACGCGCGCACGCTCGATGCCTGGTGCCAAGCCTTCGAGGCCAAGCTCGACCAGGTGCGCGCCATGGGTTTCGACGAACGCTTCATCCGCAAGTGGCGCCTCTATTTCCGCTACTGCGAAGCCGCCTTCGCGCACCGCAACATCGGGGTCGTCCAAGCCGTCTACGTCCGCCCCAACCACCCTTCCCTCTAACATGAAAACCCGCAACACGCTCATCGCCTACTTCGTCCTCGTCCTCGTCGCCATGACCTGGGTGTCGTGGTATGCCAGCACCGCCCCGACCATCACCTCGTTGGCGCAATACGCCGCCGTCGCGGGCAAGGAAGGCATCAACGTGCTGGACGGGTTCGTCACCGTCTGCAGCGAGCCATGGGGCCTCGCCACGATGTTCGACGCCTACTTCGGCTTCCTGGCGTTTTGGCTCTACGTCGCTTGGCGCGAACGCTCCGGGCTGGCCCGCGGGCTATGGTTCGTCGCGCTGATGCTGCTCGGCAATTTCGCCATCGCCGGCTACGCCTTGGCCTGTCTCTGGAAAGCCCCGGCGGACGCCAGTCTCGACGTCACCTTCTTCACCCGCAAGCAGGCCTGATGGGACGGGTCCGCGATTGGTTGCGGCGGAAGGTCAGCGATCCGTTGCTCGCGCTGCTGAAGCGCGGCCTCGCGCCCCACGACCTCGCCTTGGCGGCCGTCGTCAGCCTCGGCGTAGCGGTCAACCCGATCATCGGGTCGACGACCGTCCTCTGCCTGATTGCCGGCCGCCTCCTGCGCCTCAACCACCTCGTGATGCAGACGGTCAACTACCTCGCTTATCCGCTTCAGTTCATCTTGCTGGTCCCCTTTGTCCGCCTGGGCGAACAACTCACCGGGGCGGAGCCACTCCCCCTCAGTCCCAGCCTCCTGATCGAGGAGTTCCAAAGGTCCTTCTGGGGCTTTGTCGCGAAATTCGGCCTCGCCTATGTCCACGGCCTCTTGGGGTGGGTATTAGTCGTGCCACTCGCTTGCTTGGGGCTATACTTCATCCTCATCCGGCTCTTCCGCCGGCTCGGCCCACCTGACGCCTCCCCTGCTCCATGAATCCCAGCCTCCTCGGTCAGCTCCTCTTTGATTTCGTCTACATCCTGTTCCTCGCCGGATTCTTCTTCACGGCGACTTGGGTCGTGGCGAAGTTGCTCGATAACTGGTCGATCGTCGACGTGGCCTGGGCCTATGGCTTTGCGCTCGTCGGCCTCTGGATCCTCACCTCCTTCCCTTGGAACGCGCGCGACCCCTTCCTCTGGCTCGCGGCGGCGACGACCGTCTGGAGCCTGCGTCTCGGCTCGCACCTGGCGATCCGCGTCCTCGGACACCTCGACCGCGAAGACGGACGCTACCTGAAGATGCGGACGGAATGGGGCAAGTGGACGGGTCTCAAGATGTACCGCTTCTACCTGTACCAAGCCGTCGCGCTGGCGTTGCTGCTCTTGCCCCTGATTTCCGCGGCCGGGACCACGCCCAAGGAAGCCGGCGAGATGGCCATCTGGCATTGGCTCGGTCTCCTCATCTTCGCCTTGGGCATGCTGGGCGAAGGGTTCGCCGACGCCCAACTGGCCGCCTTCAAGCGTAACCCGGAAAACCGCGGAAAGGTCTGTGCCCACGGCCTCTGGGCCTGGACCCGCCACCCGAATTACTTCTGCGAATGGCTCGTCTGGGTCGGCTTCGCCCTCCTGTCCTTCAACCAAAGCTATTGGGGCATCCCCGGCTTCGCCTGCGCGGGCGTCATGTACCACCTGCTGACCCGCGTGACGGGCATCCCCCTGACGGAAGCCCAGCTCTTGGCGTCCAAGGGGCCCGCCTACGCCGAGTACCAAAGTCGGGTGCCGGCCTTTTGGCCGCGGAAGCCTTTGCGGTAATTTTCTGGTGCTCCGGGTTGCCACCGACGACGGAAACGCCTCTTATGAGGGCGTGCCGCTCATCGACACCATCCTCGCCAAAGACCTCCTCCCCGATGGCGCCATCCGCTGGGGCATCCGCCGGCTCCTCAAACAGCGCCTGCGCGACGAACGCCCCGACGACAACGTCGCGCGCCTCGCCAAGGTCGACCGCTTTGCCGCGCAACTCCGCTCGATGCCGGTCGCCGTCGAAACGAAAGCCGCCAACGACCAGCACTACGAAGTCCCGGCGGCCTTCTACAAGCTCTGCCTGGGGCCCCGCCTGAAATACTCCTCGTGCTATTACACGGTAGGCACGGAAACCATCGGCCAAGCCGAAGAGACAATGCTCGCGCTGACCTGCAAGCGCGCCGAATTGGCCGACGGGATGGAAATCCTCGAACTCGGCTGCGGTTGGGGATCGCTCACCTTGTGGATGGCGGAGCACTACCCGAACGCCCGGATCACCGGCGTCTCCAACTCCGCTTCCCAGCGGGCCCATATCGAGGGCGAATGCGCCAAGCGCGGTTTCCGCAACGTCCGGATCATCACGCAGGACATGAACCTCTTCGCCGCCGAAGCCGGCCGTTTCGACCGGGTCGTCTCGGTGGAAATGTTCGAACACATGAAGAACTGGGCCGAGCTCATGCGCCGCATCGGCGGCTGGCTCAAGCCGGGCGGCAAGCTCTTCTTCCACGTCTTCACCCACCGCGACATCGCCTACCATTTCGAACCCAAGGACGGCTCGGACTGGATGTCCCGGCACTTCTTCACCGGCGGAATCATGCCCTCCAATGACCTGGCGATGCGCTTCCAGGACGACCTGAAGTTCGAAACGCATTGGGAAGTGGAAGGCCGCCACTACGGCCAGACCGCCGAGCACTGGCTCCAGAACACCGATGCCCATCGCGCAGAGGTCCTGCGCATCTTCGCCGAGACCTACGGCCCGGAGCAGGCCCGCAAGTGGCTCGCCTACTGGCGCATCTTCTTCATGGCCTGCGCCGAGCTCTGGAACTACCGGGGCGGCGCGGAGTGGATGGTCTGCCATTACCGCTTCGCTAAGAAGTAAGCCCCGCAAGTCCACGTTTGCCTCGCCGCCTTTCCGGCGTTTGCTCGGCGCATGCAGAGCTACGACGAAAATGGCGTGCCGCTGGAACGGTGGCAGATCGGCGCTTCGACCTACGAAACCTGCCTGACCCGCGGTGCCCGGCTGCTCCGCTGGCGCCTGAGCCTACCCACGGGCGACCGCGAGGTCCTGCACTGGCCCGCCGGCGCCGACTGCGCGCCCGACAAGATCGGCCTGGTGCGGGGCGGCAATCCGATCCTGTTTCCGTTCATGGGCCGCAATTATGCGGACGGTGAAAAGTTCGCCTGGAAGGATGCCGACGGCGGCAAACGCCCGATGCCGCAGCATGGTTTCGCCCGGGACTGCCGGTTTGAAATCATCGAAAGCAGCGACCGGCATGCCCTGGTCCGCCTGGTGCCGGATGAACGCGCCCGCGCCTGCTACCCATTCGCCTACGAATTCCGCATCCGCTACGAATTCCGCGAACTCTTCCTGCGCTGCACCTTCGAATTCGAGAATCTCGATAGCCGTCCGCTGCCTTGGTGCGCGGGGCATCACTTCTACTTCACGCTGCCATGGCACGCCGGGCTCAGCCGACGCGACTACCTGCTGAAGATCGCCTCCAAGAAGCAGTGGCGCCACGCCGCCGACGGCAAACTCATCCCCTTCGGCGAACTCAAGGGGCGGACCGAATTCGCCTTCGACGACCCGCACCTCCCGGATTGCATCTTCACGAACCTGAAGGATGCCACGGTATCCTTCGGTCCGCGCTCGGGCGAAGAGAACCTCACCGTGAAGGTCGGGGAAGAACCGATTCCGGATGCATGGACGACCGTCGTCACGTGGACCCCGGATGCGGAAGCGCCTTTCTACTGCGTCGAGCCTTGGATGGGCCCGCCCAATAGCCCCGAACACAAGAACGGGCTCCGTTTTGCGGAGCCCGGTCGGGTCGAGACCTTCGTCACCGAAGTCTCGTTGCTGTAAGCGCCCAGCGGTCGCTGACGGCTTACTTGTTGCCGGCCCGGTCAATCGGCAGACGGGTACCAGGCGCCTTCTTGGTCGGAGCGGGGGTGGCCGGCTTGGCCGCCGGGGCGGTCACGGCCGGAACCGGGACGAGGCCACCATTGTCGATGATGAGGGGCGCACCGGTGAAGACCGGGCCGCCGTCGGTGACAGGGCTAGGGGCCTTGTCTGGGCCGAAGCAGCCGACGAGGACGAAAGAGAGGGCGGAGAGAACGAACAGGTTGCGTGCCATGACGGTGGAGTTAGGTTGCTCGGACTTTACCGAGCATGACCTCCCGCTCAAGCGCAGATTCTCACCCCCGCGTGCTCTTCATCTGCACGGGCAACTTCTACCGGAGCCGCCACGCCGAGGCCCTGTTCAATTGGCATGCCCACCGCGAGGACCTGCCTTTTCGGGCCTTTTCCCGCGGGCTCCTGACCTCCATGGTCGCCGACGAACCAACCCGGATTTCCGTCGATACGCGGGCCCGGCTCAAGCACCTGGGCATCCCGGAGGACCACACCGGCCCCGAGCCCGTGCAGCTCCGCCCCGAGGACCTCACCCGCGCCCATCGCTCGATCGCCCTCAAGAAGGACGAACACTACGCCATGATGCTCAAGGCCCACCCTGAGTGGGCCGATCGCATCGAATACTGGCAGGTTCACGACATCGACTGCGCGCAGCCCGCGGACGCGCTCCCCCAGATCGAGGCGCAAGTCCTCGGCTTGGTGGAGTCGTTCCGGCGGAACGGCTGACGAAGCTCAGGCCGCGGCACCCGCGTCGGCGCGGCGCAAGGACTCGAGCATCTCGGCCGCTTCCTTCAGAAGGGTACGCAATTCGGCCATCGTTTCGGCACCGACGTCGGCCTTGGTCAAAGCCGCCTCCTTCAACGCTTCGGAGCGCGCGGCCAATTCCTTGGCGAGCGCGTGCGCGGCGGTGATGGTGCGGGCCTTGAGTTCGCGGGTGTGGACGTCGAGGCGAGCGGCGAGCTTGTCGATGTCCGAACCCAGCGTGCGGCTCTTCTCCTTGAGTTCAGCGGCGAGGATGCGGGCATCCGGGACGCGGCGGAGATCCTGGACCATGCCGATCTTCTCGAGGGACCAGATGATCCACTTCGTCGGGTCGAACTGCCAAGCCTTCACGCCATTGCGGTAGTCGTGCTGGAACTCGTGGTGGTAGTTATGGTAGCCTTCACCGAAGGTGAGCAAAGCCACGGCGCCGGAGTCGCGCGCGCTGTGGGTGGTCGAGTAAGGGCGACGACCGATCATGTGGCAAAGCGAGTTGATGCAGAAGGTGCCCTGCTGGACCACGACCGTGCGGAGCAAGCCGGCGATGAGGAAGGCGGCCAAGGCGGTCATCCACGGGGATTCGTAGCCATTGAAGTAACCCCAAGCCCAACCCAGCAGGGTCGGGGTGACGAAACCAACGGCGAAACCAATCCACTGCACATAGCGGTGCTGCCACATCACGAGGGGGTCGGCTTCAAGGTCCTTCACGTTAGTGACGGGGGGCTTGGGCTTCAGACGGAAGAGCAACCAACCGATATGGGCGTAAAAGAAGCCCTTCGAGATGTCGTAAGGGTCCTCGTCTTCATCGACATGCTTGTGGTGGATGCGGTGGTCGGCGGACCAATCCAGGGCGGAGTTCTCGAAGGACGCGGCGCCGAAGAGGAGGACGAACAGCTTCACGGGCCACTTGGCCTTGAAGGAGAGGTGGGAGAAGAGGCGGTGGTAGCCCAAGGTGATGCCGAAACCGGTGGCGTAGTAGTAGAAAACGAACATCGCCCAGATGAAGGGCCACCCCTGCACCTTGCCCGGATCACCCGCGGCCAGATGATACTGGTTCCAAAGGAACCAAGGCACCACGGTCAGCGACAACAAGGCCGTACCAATCAAGAAAATGGAGGTGATCCATTCGATGCGGTAGATCGGGAAATTCCTAAACTTCATACCGGCCGAGATTGCGGAGCGGAATCGGGAGTGGCGAGACGAATCGAGGCCGTGGAAAAACGGCTCTTTCGATTACCTAACAACGGCGCCCTCCCGAAAACGCATCAAAAAATGCGTTTTTCTCGTAATGCTCCGCATTAGCAAGCGGACTTAAGAATCACTCGCCGCGGGCGCGCCGACGACCGAGTGAATTCTTCACCGCGAAGATACGCACCGGTTCGCGCGTCTTCACCCAAACATTCTTCTCCTTCAGGAGTTTCGGCGGTAAGCTCTGGCACGCATCGCCAAAAGAAGTCACCGGCACGCGCTCGCCTTTGGGAGTGTTATTGAAAGCGGAAGCCGTTTCGGCGATCTTTTCGGCGACCTCGCGCGGATCGTCATCCTCGAGGATTTGGACGACCCACCCCACGAGGTCCTTGGGAAGGCCCTCCTCGGGTTCGCTGACCAAGACGAGGTGCTGTTTCTTCGCCGGCTTCTCGCGCTCGACGACATCCTCCGCCGCCGCTTCGCGGATTTGGTTGAGGATGGCAGCGGCCAAACGGACATCCACGCCGTTTTCCTTCAGGACTTTCTGCACGAGTTCGATGTCTACCTTGGCCATAGGCCCCTAACAGAGACCAAGCCCACCCGCTTGGGAAGCCGGAGTTATTCGCAACACCCCAGGCCGAGGGCGGGGGCGGCCTCATTATTAATCCCAATCCCCC
>Ga0255119_1000045_pt1 | contig 30950 bp, 35 predicted proteins | sample Law_Atlam_RepC_8_2_FD_188578 | JGI IMG/M metagenome (GOLD analysis project Ga0255119, IMG submission 188578) | Freshwater microbial communities from St. Lawrence River, New York, United States - Law_Atlam_RepC_8h | ecosystem: Environmental > Aquatic > Freshwater > River | place: USA: New York... | reverse complement strand
CGACTCGACGAGCGCGAGCGGGATCTGGTCGCTCGTCCGCCACTCGCCCTGATAGAAACGCAATGTCGTGGAGAAACCATCGTGCCCGTCGCCGCGCGACCACGAGAGCTGGCCATTGGCGCGGCGGTAGTTGTCGCCCATGAGCCAAGGCCCATCGGAGTAGGCGCCCTGGACGGCGTAAAGCAGGTCGCCCGCGCCGACCTTGCGGGAATCTGCGACCAGCAGGCGGGCATGATTGAAGGAACCGCCCTCCATCAGCAGCAGGCCCTTCGGCAAGGTCCGGAAAGTCTCGAGGTAAGCCGCGCCCGCGGTGCCGAAATCCCCCGTCTGGGCGTAGTAGGGTCCCTTCTGGTAGTTCACCCGCTCAATGAGCTCGGGAATCACAAAGTTCATGTCGGCGTAGCCCTGACCATGCCCGTGCGAAGGCATGTTGAGGGGCACGCCGTCGAGGAACGTCGCGAAATCGGTGCCGTGGTCCAGGTTGAACCCGCGCATGAAGTACTGGTTGGCCTTACCGCCGCCGGCGTGCTGGGTGATGATCAGGCCCGGGACCGTCTCCAGCACTTCACCGGGACGCAGGAGCGGGCGCTCGCCGAGCTGGACCGCACCCGTCACGCCGATCGTGGCCGAGTCCGCGACGCCCAGGAGGCTATCCTGTCGGCCCGTGACGACGATGCGGCCAAGGGGCTTGGGCTCCGGGTCGGCGCGCAGGACGGTCAGGGCCGAAGCCGCGGCGAGCAGGGGAAGGAGACGCATGGGCCAGACGTAGGCGCGACGCGAGGGATATCGAGCAAAGAAAAGGCGGCTTCGGCTGCCCAGCCGAAGCCGCCGCAGCATGCTCCTCAGAAAGTCAGGCGCAGGCTGGCCTCGATGCCGCGCCCTGGGAGGGGGAGCGCATCCTTGATGAACGAGGACGCGTTGCGCGCCTCCTGGTCGAGCAGGTTGATGACGCGCAGGGAGAACCGAGCGTCCGCCCCGGCGAGCCTGAAGTCATGCCCGAGCGTGGCGCCGACCATCGTGTAGCCGGCCGTCCGGCTCTCGCCGACGGCGGTGTGGTTCTGCGCGAAGTGGTAGGTGGCGTCGAGGCGCCAGGTCCAGCCCGCGTCGGTGCCATGCAAGGCCGCGCCGATTCGTCCCGGCGAGATGCGCGGCAAGGCCTCGGAAGTGTCGCGTTGGGACGCGCGCACGAAGTCGCCATACCATTCCAGGCCCCGCTTCGAGGCCGCCGTGTCGACGAACTGGAAGTTCACCTTCACCTCGGAGCCGAAGAAGTCGGCGGGCACCGCGACGAAATCGTAGCGACCCAGGCCCGAATGGTCATCGCCCCCGGAAGTCGTCAGGTCGGGCCCCGGACCATTGCCCTGTAAAGTGATGAAGGAGGAAAACCGATTGTAGTAGACCGAGAAACTCCCGGAAACCGGACCGCGGACCTTGGCGAGTTCCCACTCGAGGCCGAAGCCCTGCTCCTTCCCCAGCGTTCGGTCGCCGACCTCATAGGCGTCGGTGCCGATGTGCGGACCGTCGGCAAAGAGTTCCTGCTGGTTCGGGGCGCGCTCGGTGCGGGTCAGGCTGAGGGTGGAAGTCCAAGAAGTATCCAGGTCCCGGGCCCACGCGAGGGCGAGGCTCAGGGGCGTGAACGACGCCGCGTCGGCGGCCGGATCGACCGCCAGGCCCACGTGCGACCAGGCGGAAGACCGGACCTGCGCGCGCTCGACGCGGAAGCCGTAGCGCAGACGTTGGTCAGGGGCGAGCGTGTGGACGAAGGAACCGAAGGCGGCCGTGGCGGCATTACGCGTGGGGGGCAGGAACGCCTCGTCGCCGACGACCCCGAAGTCGAAGCGGCTGACCTGGAGGCCGACGACGCCTTCCACGGGGCCCTGCTTGGTTAGTTCGAAATCGACGCGACCATCCCAGCCTTGGTTGGTGAAAGTGCTACCCGGGGCGCCCGCCTCGAATTCGGTGTGGGCGTAATCGGCCACGCCTAAGCGGTAGGCCACGGAGCGCACGAGGGAACCGGCGACCTCGGCCTTGCCCGCGAGGTCCCACCGGCGCTGGCGCAGGCCGATGGCGATGTCCTGCTCGGCGACGCCGTAAGTGGAATCCAACCCCGAGTAGGAGAGGCCGACGTAGCCGTTGGCGGTGAGGTACGAGGCGCCGAAGCCCGCGCCGCGGTTGTCCGCCGACGTGTCGGCGATGCGGCCCACCGGGGTGAGCAGGTCGCGCGTGGACTTGTCGAAACCGTCGAAGTGGTAGGCGAACGCGCCGGCCGAACCTTCGGCAAGCACGCCGGCGGAACGGAGCCCATCGACGGAACCCATGCGCCCGACGACGGATTGCCGCTGGGCCAGGCGTTGGTCGGGGATGCGTGCGTCGACGAGGTTGATCACGCCGCCGAGGATGCTGTTGCTGTAGAGGAGGGCGGCCGGTCCTCGCAGGATCTGGGCTTCCCGGATGGCCAGGGGGTCCACGCTGACCGCGTGGTCCGGGCTCGATGAGGAGGCGTCGAGGCTGTTGACGCCGTTCTGGGTGATCTTGAGGCGATCGCCGTCGAGGCCGCGGACGATGGGCCGGCCGGAGTTGGGGCCGAAGTAGCTGGAGGCCACGCCGGGCAGGTCCGCGAGGAGGTCGCCGATGTTGGACTGGGGCAAGCCCTCGAGCGCCTTCGCCGAGAGGACGAGGGTCGGCGTGACCGGGGTCACCTCCCCGCCGATGGCCGTGCCCTTGATCACCACCGGCTTGAGCTTCTCAGGGGCGGCGGGCTTTTCCTGCGCGGCCAGGACCAAAGTCGAGGCGGCCAGCATGAACAGGGGGCGAAGCAAGGGCAGAGCGGCGTTTTGCATGGCGACGCTTGTTGCAATATTATTGCATTAAGGCCATGCAAGCAGAAATCATCGGGTTTGCACTCGGCGGTCGTTTGCACGGACTAGGACAACCCCATGAAAGAGCCCTCCCCCGTCCCCGTGGACGTCCATTCGGACGCCTTCCTGGCCCGCCTGATGCGCGACCAGCTGAAGCTTTCCATCGCCTGCGCCCTCGCCTTCACCGTCGCCCTCGTGGCCCTACCGCTGCTCAACTACTTCCAGCCGGAGATGATGGCGCAGCGGGTGTTCGGCTTCACGCTGACGTGGCTGATCCTCGGCGTGCTCTTCTTCCCCTTCGTGTGGATCATCTCCTACGTCTTCATCCAGCGCTCCATCGCGCTGGAGAACGCCGAAGCCAAGGCCGCTCAGGACGGCCAGACCAAGTAACATGCCCACCCTCCTTGCCTTCCTCGCCGCCGAGCCGGCCACCAAGCAGGTTGACCCTTGGATTGCCTTCTTCTCGCTGATCACGGTCGTCGTGACCGTCGGCATGGGCTTCTGGACTGCGGGCAAGTCCAAGAGCGCCGGCGACTTCTTCGTCGCGGGCCGCTCGGTCTCCGTCGGCTGGAACGCTTCCGCCATCTCGGGCGAATACCTCTCCGCCGCCTCCTTCATGGGCGTCGCGGGCATGGTCATGGCCACGGGCTACGACGCCCTCTGGTACCCGGTCTGCTACGCCTGCGGTTACCTGTTCCTGCTGCTCTTCATCGCCGGCCCGCTCCGCCGCTTCGGTGCCTACACCATCCCGGACTTCGCCGAAGGCCGCTACGACTCCCCGGTGTTCCGCAAGATCGCGGTCTGTTTCGTGCTCTTCATCGGCTTCTTCTACACCATGCCGCAGATGAAGGGCGCCGGCACGACGCTCGCCTATATCTTCCCGGGTCTGCCCTACTGGGCAGGCGTTGTGGTCGTAGGCGCGGTCATCACCCTCAACGTCTCGCTCGGCGGCATGAAGGGCATCACCCTGGTGCAGGCCTTCCAATACTGGCTCAAGGTCTTCGCCATCACCCTGCCGATCTTCGTTCTCGCCTCGGTCGTCGGCCACTACCAGTCGCACCTCGCGACCAACAAGACGGCCCAGGAAACCACGGCGACCGCGCTGCCGGGCATCGAGCGCAAGGCCCTACCGGCCAAGGCCCCGAAGGATGAGGCCTGGATCGCCCCCTTCGGCAAGCTCACCACCAAGGCCGTCGACGCCTCCATCGCCGCCGCCAAGACCCCGGAAGAGAAGGCCGCGCTCGAGGCCGCGAAAAAGCCCTACTCGCTGCTCTACACCTACTCGCTGATCATCGCGCTCGTCTGCGGCACCGCCGGCCTCCCGCACATCCTCGTCCGCTTCTACACCAACCCCGACGGCGTCGCCGCCAAACGTACGACGATGTGGGTCATGATCCTCATCGGGGTCTTCTACGTCTTCCCGCCCGTCTACGGGGTCATCGGCCGCTCCCTCACGCCCGAGCTCTACGACGCCGTCGGCGCCAAGGGCACGGATAAGGTCGTGCTCGAACTGCCGACCCTGCTGGCCGGCCGCGACCACGCGCTCCTCGGCTCCATCCTCTCGGGCATCACCTGCGCCGGCGCCTTCGCGGCCTTCATGTCGACCTTCTCCGGCCTGCTCGTCTCGATGTCCAGCGCCCTCGCGCACGACATCTACGGCCGCATGCTCCGGCCGGCCGCCTCGCCGGAACAGCGCCTGAAGGCCTTCAAGTGGTCCGCCCTCATCGTCGGCCTCGTGGCCGTCGGCCTCGGCTCGCAGGTCGAGGCGCTCGAGATCAACTTCATGGTCGGCCAGGCCTTCGCGATCGCGGCGGCCAGCTACTTCCCGCTGCTCTTCATGAGCGTGTGGTGGCGCGGCATGACGATGCGCGGCGCGGCCACCGGCATGCTGGTCGGCGGCCTCAGCGCGCTGGCCTCCATCAGCCTGACGTCGGTCTCGGACGTCGCCGTCGCCAAGGCGAAGAAGCTGACCGACGCCGCCGAACTCGCCGCCTACTGGGCCGACCATCCGCTCGCCAAGGGCATCGCCGACTTCTGGGTCGCGCACCCGCTCGCCCGCATCCTCTGCGAGCAGCCGGCCATCTGGGCCGTGCCGCTGTCGATCGGCCTGATGATCGTGGTCTCCAAGGTCACCGCCGCGAGCATCCCCGCCGACATCCGCATGAAGATGCTGGTGCTCCACGCCCCCGAGGCCCTCGGCCTCAAGCAGGAGTACATCAAGGAACACGAAGGCCTCGGCGGCCACTGAGCCGCCCGCCCAAAACCGAAGCAGCCGAGGTTTCCTCGGCTTTTTTGTGCCCACCTCAACCCACCTAAAGGCAATTTATTACCGATTATCATTAAATAGTAGTTGATTAAGATGACTTAATTATACTTTTTAAGGCTACCGCCATGACCCCATCACCCACCCCCACCGACCTCGACCGCCGGATCCGTCGGGCCGGCAAAATCGGCCGCTTCCTCTGCAGCACCTTCCTGATCGGCGGCACGCTGCTGGCGCTGCTGCTCCTGGCCACCGCCGCCACGCATCCGGAGGCCCTGGTGAAGCTGAACATGGACAGCAAGCACGGCGCCCAGGTGGCCGGATTCCGGCAGGCCCCGGCCAAGCTGCTCGCGCTGCTCCTCGAGAAGCCGGAGGAGCTCATCCACGTCGCGGCCGCCCAGCAGGAAGCCAACAAGTACCAGGATCTCGTCGACCACCCGGAGAAACGCGGCGGCTTCGTCGCGGTGACCGGCCTGCTCGCGACGCTGATCCTCGGCTTCACGTGGCTGCTCCGCCAGCTCTTCGCCGCCTTCGCGGAGGGTCGGGTGATCACCGCCGACAACGCCCGCGTGCTCAAGCGCATCGGGATCGCCCTCCTGGTCTGCGGGTGCCTCGGTCTCAACGCCGGCATCATCGTGGCCGGCCTCCTCATCCTCATCCTCGGCTGGAACCTGCAGCAGGCCCTCGCCCTGCAGGCCGAACAAGCCCTGGTCATCTGACCGCCATGGCCATCGTCATCCGCCTCGATGTCGCGCTCGCGCGACGCAAGATGTCCCTGACCGAGCTGTCCGAAGCGGTCGGCATCACCCTGGCGAACCTCTCGGTGCTCAAGACCGGCAAGGCCAAGGCCATCCGCTTCTCCACGCTCGAGGCCATCTGCCGCGCCCTGGACTGCCAGCCGGGCGAGCTCCTCGAGTTCGACGCCTCGACCCCTCCGCTGCTCGCGGATCACCCGGAAGCCTGAAGCCCATGGCCGCCTACCTTTTCACCGTGGCGTTCCTGGTGACGCTGTTCTGGATGGTCGAACACCTCTTCGGCAACAAGCAGGAGCGCCCTTGGTGGCGACCGCAGGTCTGGACCGATGTCTTCAGCGGGGTGGCCAACGCGTTGCTGTCGAACCCGCTCAACTTCGTCCTCATCAGCATCCTCGGTTTCCTGGTGCTGGTGCCGACGGGAATCATCCCGCTCGCGGCACTGAAGGCCGGCCAGTACCGGGGCTTCGGCCCGATCGGACAGCTGCCCCGCTGGCCGCAGTTTGCCCTGGCCTTCCTGCTGGGCGACTTCCTGCTGTACTGGATCCACCGCTGGTTCCACGGCAAGCGGCTCTGGCGCTTCCACGCGGTGCACCACAGCTCCGAGCAGCTCGACTGGTTGAGCGGCGTGCGCGCGCACCCGGTGAACGACGTGGTCGCGAACGCGCTACTGGTCTTCCCGTTCATCCTGCTGGGCTTCGACCCCGTGGCCGCCGCCGTCGCCGGTCCCGCCCTCGGGGTCTTCGCGCTGCTCGGCCATGCGGACGTCGACTGGGATTGGGGTCCGTTCCGCCATGTCATCGCTTCGCCGGTCTACCATCGCTGGCACCACTCGAAGGATCCCGCCGCCATCGACAAGAACTTCGCCAGTTTCCTCCCGCTCTGGGACATCCTCTTCGGCACGCACTACCTGCCGATGGACCGCAAGCCCCAGGACTTCGGCATCCACGAGCCCGTGGACCACAGCGTGATCGGGTTGCTCAAGCACCCCTTCAAGCCGACCTCCGTCGGCTTCGGCGCCAGCCCGGACCGGTCGGCGCAACCCGAGAAATCCGGGCCAGCGGAAAGTTGAAACTTGGAAGTCGGGCCCGGCGGCGTTTTGCTGGAGAGGTGTCCGCCACCCGCGCATCGTCCGACCGAGGCTTCCGCTTCCTGCAAGGGTTCGGCCTGTTCGTCGCTGCCCTGACTCTGGTCACGGGAATCTGGCTGACCGTGCAAGGCGGCCAAGTCTACCTCGGAGCCCTTCCGGACCCCTTCGACCGCAAGGTCTTCGCCGCCCAAGCCCTTGGTTTGCCGATCACGGCCTGCGGGGTCGCGATCGCCCTGCTGGTCGGCCGGGCCCGTCCTTGGGACGGCCTCCGCCTCACCGCGGCGGCCTTGGCCGTCCTCAACGCCGGCAACCTCCTCGCCTGGGTCGTCCTGGACCTGCTGAAGAGCGGGGCCATTCGCTTCTGACATGGCCGCTCCGCTCATCCTCGTGACCCGCGGGAGCCCGCTGGCCCTGCAGCAGACGCGCGATGCCGCCGCCCGCCTCGAGGCCGCGCTGGGCGTCACGACCGAAGTCCGCATCCTGACCACGACCGGCGACCGGCAGGCGGCCTGGTCGCTGGAAAAGCAAGGCGGTAAAGGTCTATTCACCGCCGAGCTCGAGCAGGCGTTGCTCCGCGGCGAAGCCGATCTCGCGGTGCATAGTTCGAAGGACCTGCCGACGGAGATGCCCGCGGGCCTGGAGATCGCCGCCTGTCTGCCCCGCCAGGACGCCCGCGACGTGCTGGTCCGCCGCGCCGACGTGACCGCGCCGCACCGCATCGCAACGGGCAGCCCGCGCCGCCGTGCGCAAGGTCGCCTGACCTTCCCCGACGCCGAGTGGACCGAGCTGCGCGGCAACGTGGACACCCGGCTCAAGAAACTCGCCCAAGGCGACGCCGACGCCTCCTACCTCGCGGCCTCGGGCCTCGATCGGCTCGGCATCGCCGCCTGGGACGGCCTCGCCTTCGAACGCGTCGACCTCGCGCGCATGGTGCCCGCCGCCGGCCAAGGCGCCGTGGCCCTGCAGGGCCGCGTCGGCGAAGCGGCCCGCTTCGCGGACGCTGGCTGTGGGCGCACCACGTTTTCGGTGACCGTCGAACGCCTCTTCCTCGCCAAGCTCGGCGAAGGCTGTCACACCGCCTTCGCCTGCCACCATGCCGACGGACGCGTGCACCTCTTCCGCGATGACTTCGGCCGCCGGGACGTCGACTTCCCCGCCACCGACCTGCCATCCGCCGACGCCCTCGCCGACCGCATCCTCCGCGACCTCCGCCTCCGCCCATGAGCAAACTTCCCCTCCGCGACCGTCTGATCGTCCTCACCCGCCCCGAAGGTCGCGGCGCCGAATGGAAGTCCACGCTGGCCGACGCCGGCGCCGCCGTCATCGAGCTGCCCCTGCTCGAGATTTCCTTCGAGCCGAACGAGGACACGCTCGCGGACGTCCTGGATACCATAGGCGAATACGACTGGATCGTGTTCACGAGCGCGAACGGCGTCCGCGGCTTCTTCGACCGTTTCTTCCAGCGCTTCTCCGATATCCGCTCGGTCGGCGGCGCCCGCTTCGCCTGCGTCGGACCGGCGACGGAGAAGGCCCTCCGCGCCTACCACCTCGACGCCGATCTGGTCGCGGCGCAGCCGGACGCGGTCGCGCTGGGCCGCGAACTGATGACGAAGTACAACGTGGAGAACCAGAAGCTGGTCATCGCCACGGGCAATCTCGCCAGCCACGAGCTGCCGCGCCTGCTAATGGAAGAAGGCCTCGCGATCGTCGACATCCTGAAAGTCTACTCAACGGACCAGAAGTCCGTCGCCGAAGCCCCGGAGGCCGCGGAGTTCCGGCGCCGCGGCGCGGATGTGATCGTCTTCGCCAGCCCCTCCGCGGTGGAATCGTTCATGCATCAGGCCGCTTCGCTGCGCCCAGACGTCGGCGCGCGCCAGCCCCAGGTCGTCGCGGTCGGACCGACGACCGCTGAAGCGGTGCGCCGCGCCGGCATCCCACTCGCCGGCACCGCCGCCGCCCCGACAGCCAAGGCGATCCGCGAAGCGATCATCGAAGCGCTCCGATGATCGGCGGCATCACCATCAAGGTCTGCGGAATCACCCGCGCCGCCGACGCCGCGATGCTCCGGGCCTACGGCGCCGACTTCCTCGGCGTCAACGTCTGGCCAGGATCGCCGCGCTGCGTGACTGCGGCCGGCCGACCCGCCCTCTTGCGCGAGATCCCCGCCGCCGCGCGGGTGGCGGTGACAGTAAACCCGACGACGACCGAGTGCCGGGCGTTGTTCGCCGAGGGCTTCGCGATTGTCCAAGCGCACTTCGATCCCTTGCTCAAGGATTGCGACCCCAGCGCCCTCGCCCGCGAGGTCGGGCATGACCGGCTATGGTTGGCACCGAAACTGGCCCCAGGGGCCGCCTTCCCGCCTGAGCTGCTTACTTTTAGCGAGACCTTCGTGCACGATGCACACGCCAAGGGTGCCTTCGGGGGCACCGGGCAAACCGGGGACTGGGACCGCTTCAAAGGCCTTGTTTCCGCCCATCCCCGCCATACGTGGATGCTAGCCGGCGGCTTAGGCCCGACCAACGCCGTGGCGGCGGTCCGCGCTGGCGCGACCTTCCTGGACCTCAACAGCGGGGTGGAATCTGCCCCGGGACTAAAATCTGCCGAAAAAATGGCCGAGGTGTACGAAGTCTTGCTCAAAAATAGCCAATCCTAGGCATCCGCCCCCCCTCAATCGACTTGGCACGGGGGGTGCATAAGTGGACTTGCTCAACCGAACGCCTAACCCAACCATACTATCACCACCATGAAGCTCGTCGTCGCCATCATCAAACCCTTCAAACTTGAGGAAGTGAAGGATGCCCTCGCCGAAATCGGCATCGAGGGCATGACCGTCACCGAAGTCAAGGGCTTCGGCCGCCAGAAGGGCCACACGGAAATCTACCGTGGCTCCGAGTACACCGTCGACTTCCTCCCCAAGGTGAAAATCGAGGCCGCCGTCACCGACGAGCAGGTCGAGAAGGCGGTCGCCACCATCTCCAAGGCCGCTCACACCGGCAAGATCGGTGACGGCAAGATCTTCGTGCTGGGCCTCACCGACGTGATCCGCATCCGCACCGGCGAACGTGGTTCGGCCGCCATCTAAGTTTCAGCGCCATCCCTCCCGAGGGCGACCCGCAGGGTCGCCCTTTTCTTTGGCCGGGCGGCTACTTCGCCGCCGGCGCCGCGGCCTTCACGGCGGCCTTGGCCTCGGCCAGCTGCTTCAACATCCCGGGCGAGTTCCACTTGATCACATGGTAGGTCGCGGGCGTTTCGCCGGCGTTACGGATGGCATGGTCGATGCAGGAGGCCTGGAAGATGATCGAGCCAGCTCCGAGCTTCACCCATTCACCGTTCACGAGCGCCTCGACCGTCCCCTCCTTCACGATGAGCAGCTCCTCATCGGCATGCGCATGCGGGGCATGGGCCGCCTCCCCTTTGTTCAGGGTCGTGATGTGGATCTCCAGTTCGTCCAAGGTCGGCGTGGGCCCTTGGCAGACCTTCCGGACGGCGCCGACCTTGGTCGGCTTGACCGTCAGCTGCTCCCAGTCGAAAGCGGCGGAGGTCAGGGCGGCGTTCTTGGACGGCGTGAGCTCGAGCTTCGGTTTGACCGGGGCGAAGGTCGTGGCCCCAGGCAGGACGAAGACGACGGCCAAGGTAAGGGAGGCGACGGCGAGGTCGCGGCGCGTGAGGCGGGGCATACTTACGTTCTAACCCGACCCCGAGGTGAGTAAAGACGGCAGACGCCGGTGAACCCCCGACGGACCGCTTGCCCTCCGCCGTCCGCCCCGCCTAATCTCGCCCCATGCGCCGAACCCCGCAATGCCTCGTGCCCGCCCTGCTCTGCCTGTCGCTGGCCTTGGTCGGTTGCGGGCCCGAGGAGGACACCGCCGCCCGGCGGGCGCGCGAAGGCTACCTCATCATCAACAACGCCGCGGAACCGTCCGGCCTCGACCCCCAGGAAGTCACCGGCCTGCTGGAGTCGCGCATCGTCTACTCCCTTTTCGAGGGCTTGGTGAACTACAAGGCCGACGACCTCAGCCCGATCCCGGGGGCGGCGGAGAGCTGGACGAATTCGGCCGATGGCCGCACCTGGACTTTCCGGATTCGGCCCGCGGCGCGCTGGTCCAACGGCGACCCGGTGACGGCGCGGGACTTCCTGTTCAGTTATCAGCGCATGCTCCTGCCGACCTTCGGTTCCGAATATGCCTCGATGCTGCACTGCGTCCGCGGCGCCAAGGCCTTCAACGAAGGCAAGCTGAAGGACTTCGCGCAGGTCGGGTTCCGTGCACCCGACGACAGGACGCTTGTCATCGAGTTGGACCATCCCGTGCCCTACTTCCTCGGCCTAATCTGCCACCACAGCTGGTTGCCCGTCCACCCGCCCACCATCCTCAAATACGGGAAGATCGACACCCTCAACACCCCGTGGACGCGCCCGGGCGCGCTGGTCGGCAACGGCGCCTTCACGCTCGAGACATGGGAGGTCGCCCGGCGCATCGTGGTGCGGCGCAACCCCGGCTACTGGGACGCCGCGAACGTGGGCCTGCAGGCCGTGGAGTTCCGCGCGATCACGGAGCTCTTCGCCGAGGAGCGCGCCTTCCGCGGCGGCGAGCTGCACATCACCGGCTCCGTACCCCCGCCCAAGGTCGTCAAGCTGCGCGAGGCCGGGTCGAAGGAGCTCCGGCTGGACCCCTACCTCTCGACCTCCTTCATCCGCGTGAACTGCGACATCAAAGGGAACGAGGCGGCCCGCAAGGCGTTGGCCGACGTCCGCGTGCGCCGCGCCCTGGGCATGGTCATCGATCGCCAGCAGATCGTCGACAAGGTGCTCCGCGCCGGGGAATCGCCCGCCCTCCACTTCACGCCGCCCGGCACCGGCGGGTTCGTGGCCCGGGCCCGCTGGCAGGAGGATCGCGCGGAAGCCCGGCGCCTGCTGGCCGCCGCGGGTTACCCGGACGGGAAGGGCCTGCCCAAGCTCGAATACCTTTATAATACGTCCGAAGGTTCCCAGAAGGCCGCCGAGGTCTACCAGGAGACGTGGCGGCGCGAACTCGGGATCGAGGTCGAGCTCAAGAACCAGGAGTGGAAGGTGTACCTCAGCTCCCTGCACAAGGGGGAGTACCAGCTCGCGCGCTCGGCCTGGACGGGCGATTACAACGACCCGAACACCTTCCTGGAGATGTTCATCACGGGCAACGAGCTGAACCAATGCAACTGGAGCGATCCCGAGTACGACCGGCTCATCGGCGCGGCCGCGCGCGAGGCCGACCCGGCGCGACGGTTCGACTACTTCCAGCAGGCGGAGCAGCGTCTGGTCGAAGGCGCCCCGATTCTGCCGGTGGCCTTCAATAAGAATAAGTTCCTGATCCGCCCCGAGGTCACGGGCTGGTACCCGACCCTCATCGACCAGCACCCCCTCAAAGCCGTCCGTCTCCGGACGCCGAAAGGAGATTGAAGCCCGCGGCCCGCCCACCAACATGACCCACCTTCCCATGCGCTCCACCCTCCTCGCCTTGGCCTGCCTCCTCGCCCTGCCCGTCCTCCGCGCCCAGGAAGACCCCAAGCCGGTCAAGCTCCCGGAGGACCGCACGTTCGCCAAGCTCCGAGGCATCTCCTACTTCTTCATCGACGTCGCGACCTCCGAGTCCCGCCCCGAGGATGCCGACCTGCGCGGCGAGATCCGCGACGCGATTGAGCTCGAGATGCGCCGGAGCAACCTCGTGCCCAAGGAGTTCGTGGGCGGCAACACCGAAGCCGCCACGCCGCTCCTGACCATCGAGGTCAAGTTCGAGCGCGGCCTAGGCCGCTACGAGGCCGTCATCAACCTCACCATCCGCGATAACGCCACCATCACCCGCAACCGCGAGCCCGTGCTGGCGGTCACCTACGCGCAGACCAAGAAGGCGGTCGGCTCCTCCGATGGCACCCTGGTCCGCGAGATCAAGGGTCGCAGCCGCGAGCTCGTCATCGAGCTGATCGAGGGCCTGAAGAAGTCGCAGGGCAAGTAAGCCCGCGTGGAACTGCTCCGGAAGATGCGCGGCGCGGGCGAAGCCCCGCCGCCCCGTCCCGCTTGGCCGGAGATCCTGGCCACCGCCCTCGTCGCGGCGGCCGTGGTGGCCGGGCTGGCCTTCCTCACGCACGAACTCGGGGTGCGGCTCCTCCTGGGGTCCTTCGCCGCCAGCACGCTCATCGTCTTCGCCTACCCGGATTCGCCGTTCGCCCAGCCCCGCAACGTGCTACTGGGCCACCTGATCGGCAGCGCCGGCGGGCTGGCCGCGGCGACCCTCTTCCCCGGACATTGGTGGGCGCCCGCGCTGGCGGTCGGACTCGCCATCTGCCTCATGAAGGCCACCCGGAGCGTGCACCCGCCCGCCTGCTCCAACCCGCTCATCGTCTTCGCACTGGACCAAGCCCCGTGGTCTTTCCTGCTCTGCCCCACGTTGGCCGGCGCCGCCCTGATCGTGGTGGTCGCCCTGTTCTATCATAACTTGCGCCGCGCGGCCCCCTGGCCCAAGTATTGGCTCTGATTCCCATGACCAGCCCCGAAGCCCGCCTCGCCGAACTCGGCCTCACCCTGCCCACGCCGCCCGCCGCCGCCGGCGCTTACGTCCCGGCCGTGCGCACCGGAAACCTCCTCTACCTCGCGGGCACCCTGCCCATGAAGGACGGCAAGGTCGCCTCGCTCGGCAAGGTCGGCCGTGAGGTCGACCTGGCCCAGGCCGCCGAAGCCGCACAGCTCTGCGCGCTCAACGCCCTCGCGAACGCCAAGGTCGCCCTCGGCTCCCTCGACAAGGTCGTCCGGGTCGTGATGGTGAACGGCTTCGTCAACGGCGTCGACGGCTTCAGCGACAGCCCCAAGGTGCTCAACGGCGCCTCGGAATTCCTACTGCGGGTCTTCGGCGACGCCGGCAAGCACGCGCGGGCCGCGGTCTCCGTCAACGGCCTACCCCTCGGCGTCTCGGTCGAGGTCCAGCTCGTGCTCGAAGTCCGAGACTGAGCAGCCTCAGCCCTCCGAGACGCCGACCTTCGGGAAGTCGATCACGAACCCCTTGCCGCCGGGCGGCTTGCCGCAGTTCCCGATCTGGGCGACCGCCTGCTTGACCAGTTGGGCGAAACGGGCGTCCCTTGGGGCCGTCAGCCAACCCGAGAACGCGACGCCCCCCGCCGCATCGACGCGCAGGGAAACGCCGCAGCTACCGGCGGATTCGAGGGTCGCGCCCTCGGCGGCGAGCAGATCCGTCCAGGCCGTCTGGAAGCGGGCCTTGACCTCCCCCGCGTAAAGCTGGCGTTCGTTGGCGGAGCCGCCTTCGCCGCCGTTCTCCCCGGTGCCATAGGGCCGTCCGAGCTGCACCTTGGGGGCTCCAATCGAAGGATTCTTGCCGGGCGCGCCACGCGAACCGCCGGGACTAGACCTCTGGAAATCCGCCAACGAGAGCTTGGTCGAGCCACCCGGGGCCGTCTTGGTGGTCACCCGCGGCTCGGCCTTGGACGACGTCGCCGCGCCTTGGTTGGACTGCTCGACCGCCTTCTGTCGCTCCTGCTCGACCTTCGCGAGGTCGAGTTTCTTGAGGTGGATGCGCGGGATGCCACCCGCCACGCCGCGCTCATCCCCTTGGGCGACACCCGGGGCCTTGCCGATCTGGCCAGGTTTCTTGCCGGGGATACCATCTAAAGTCACGATGAGCGGATCGACCGCCTCGAGGTTTTCGCCCGTCTGGCGGGAAGCGTACCAAGAGGCCCCGACGAGCACCGCAAGGATGCCCGCATGGACCGCGAGGGAACCGACCCAGCCTTTGTTTTCACCGGACATGTCAGCGCATCTCCGAATCCAGGCCGACCTTGGTCAGCCCCTTGGTCTTGGCCAAGGAAAGCAGGTCAATGATATTCTGGTAGACCTGGGCGCCGTCACCGCGGATGCGCACGATGGGCTGCTCGGCCTCGGGCAACGCGGCGATGGCCGCGAACTCCGCCTCGAGCTGGGCCTTCGTGACCGGCTTATTACCCAGGGCGTACTCGCCCTTGGCGGAGAGCGAGACGATGCGGTACTGCACCTTGGTATCGATCGGCCGGCCCGCCCCCTTGTCGGCCTTGGGCAGGTTCACGGCGGTGCTCTGCTCGAGCACCGGCGTGGAGATCATGAAGATGATCAGCAGGCAGAAACACAGATCGAGCATCGGCGTGACGTTCAACTCGTTCATCACGTGCAACCGGCCGGGCTTGGAGAAGGAGCGGGCCATGGGATCAGCGCGCGTCCTCCCAGCCGGGCAGGCTGGGTGGAGTCTCGGGGGCGAGCGGCGCCGCAGCGGTCGGCTGGCCGACCGGCTGGGCGGCGGCCGCGGCGGCGCGACGCAGCTGCTCGCGCTCCTGCTGCTGGTCGAAGTTGCGACGGGCCTCGCCCTCGAGCTCGAGCTCGACGCGGTCGGCCAGCGAGCTCGCGAAGTTGTCGAGCTCGGTGGACATGATCTTCACCTGGGTGAGCAGGTAGTTGTAGCCGAAGGTGGCGGGGATCGCGACCAGCAGACCCAGCGTGGTGGTCACCAGCGCGCCGCAGACGCCCGGCGCAAGCTGCGCGATGCTCGCCTTCTCGGTCAGGGCGCCGAAGGTGACCATGATGCCCCAGACCGTGCCGAGCAGGCCGAGGAACGGACCCCCGGAGACGAGCGAACTGAGCAACACCATCTTGTCCTCGTACTTGACCATCGTGCGCGAGACGCCGCGCTGCACCGCGTTCTCGACGTGCCCCATGCACAGGGTGACGTCGGACGGGCGCACCAAGCGGCCCTTGTGGCGCTGCACGGCGGATACGGCTTCGGCCACGAGGAACTCGTAGGGCGCGAGATTGGAGGTGCGCGGGAAGTTGAGGGCCACGACCGAGGACTCGTCGCGCAGGCGACGCTCGAAGGCATGGTTGCGGCGGCGCAGCTCATGGATGTCGGACCACTTCTGGATCATCGCACCCCAGCCGATCAGCGAGCAGACGACGAGGACGGCCGCGACGGCCATGCCGGCCGCATCCATCTGCTTGAAATACCAGACCGCACCCTTTTCGGCCTCGGCCAACACCACCATCAGGACTGGGGAAATCATCGTTCCCTAGGCAATCCGCCCCGAGCGCGGCTTCAACCGAAAAGGTGCTCGATGCGCTTGCAGCCGGAGCTGGCGGCGGTCATCCTACCTGATGATGGTTCCGCGTCCGCCCGCCTGCCAAGGCTGCACCCAGGAGTGCACCCTCTTCCTCTCGCTCGTCGCGGGCAGCAAGGCCACGCACTTCGCCTGTTGCCAAGGCTGCCCGTCAGTCCAGCAACCTGCCAGCGGCGGCGGGCTGCCGTCGTGGGCGCTCGGCGTCCCGCTGGTCGTCCCAAATCCCGCGGGCCGGAGCCGTTGCCCGACCTGCGGTTTCCGCTGGAATGATTTCGAGCGGCTCCACCGCCTCGGGTGCCCGACCTGCTACGAGGCCCACCAGACCGAGGCACTGGCCACGATCGCCCGCCTCCAACCGGGACTGGACCACCAAGGGCGCCGCCCCCATTCCAGCGAGACCGAGAGGCGCGCCCGCCTGGCCAAGGCCCAGGACGACCTGCGGACGGCGGTCGCCGAGGAGGACTTCGAGGCGGCGGCGGGCTTGCGCGACCTGATCCATGAGCTGCAGGCCGGCCTAGGCGAGCTGCACTCCTAACCTTCCGCGTTGCCCGTCGGGCGGCGGGCGCCACGCTGGGGCGACGCATGAAACCCACGGCCCTGCTGACCAACGACGACGGCATCAACGCCGCCTTCCTCCACGCCCTAGCCCGGGCTTGCGAGGAGGCCGGTTTCCGCGTGCTGGTCGCCGCCCCCGCCGGGGAACGCAGCTGGATCGGGCGGGCCTTCAGCCGCCACCGCGAGGTCACCTTGGCGACTTACCCGGGGCTCGGGGAGCAAGCCTGGTCGATCGACGGGACCCCCTCCGACTGCGTGAATATCGCCTTGGCGCACCTTCTGCCCGTCCGCCCCGACGTGGTGATTTCCGGCATCAACATCGGCTTCAACGCGACGATGCCGCTCTGCCTGAGCTCCGGCACCTTGGCGGGAGCGACCGAGGGCGCGGCCTGGGGTCTGCCGGCCGTGGCCTGCTCCCTCGACCTGGAGCAGTCAATCTTCGAGCGGGTTCATCGTAGCTCCGCAGTGTGCCCGGATGAGCTCCGGCCCCACCTCGACGCGGCCACTCGGCATGCGGCGCGATTCGCCCACGCGCTGGTAGGCCAACCGGTGAACGGCATCCACGTCCATAGCCTCAATTACCCGGCGGCGGTGAACGACACCACCCGCATGGAGCGGAGCCACCCGGCCCTGGTCCGGCATGGCTCGCTCTTCGAGCCCACGGCCCTCGGGTACCGCTTCCGCTGGAACGACGGACTGAACTTCTCCCCGGAGGCCCAGACCGACCTGGCGGTGCTGGAACGCGGCCTGATCAGCCACACCCTCTTCGACTTCGGGACCGTCGGCCGACCCTGAGCCGAAGGCTCAGTGGTGGTCGTGCCCGTGGTGGGTCTCGCCCTTGCCTTCGCCCGAGAGCAGGGCCGGCAGGAGCAGCACGAGGCCAGCGATGAAGGCCGGTGTCCAGGCGTTGCGCAGGCCGTGGGCGGAAAGGAACGGGTAGAAGGCGACGAAGCCGGCGAAGAGCCAGGCGCCGAGGTGATTCGGGAAAAGCCAGAGCCCGAGCAGGCCAGCGTCATTGGCGCGGCGCTGGACCGCGACGGAGAGGAAACCGGCGAAGAACACCGCGGAAAGGATCAGCAGGAAGACCGCGAAAGGAGCCCAGCCTTCGACCGCGTGGTGATGAATCTCCTCGGCCTTCTTCTTGGCCTCCGCCTCGCCGGCGGCCTTGGCCTGGGCGCGGGCGGCCGACTCGTCGAACGCCTTGCCCTTGGCAGCCTTCTTGGCCTTCTCGAAGGTCTGGGCGGCGGTCTGCTCCGCGACCTCGACCGTGTGGTGGGCGGCGCCTTGATGAGGCAGCGTCTCCGTCATGTAGTGGTAGGAGGCGACCGAGACGAGGTAGAACAGGGCGGTCAGGGCGACCAGGTTGATGGCTAGGCCGGCGCGGCTGAGGGGCTTGGTGAGATCCGTCGAGAAGGTCATGGGAAGAAAGCGCAACCTACGGCACCGCCCCTTGCCTGCAAATCCAAACTTGGAAACCGCCTCCGATACCCCCTGATTAGGGCCTTCCCATGGCCCGCCCCCTCCCGCAGACCGTCCTTTTCGACCTGGATGGCACCTTGGTCGATAACTTCGAGGCCATCCACCGTTGCTACGACGACGTGATGTCGATGATGGGCCTGCCGAGCGTGACCTTGGAGCAGATCCGGCGCGCGGTCGGCGGCTCGGTCAACGTCACCGTGGTGAAGCTGGCCGGGGAAGCCAATGCCCCCACGGCGACCCGACTCTTCCGGGAGCACTTCCCGTCCGTGATGTACCATGGTCTCCGCGTCTACCCCGGATGCCGCGAGCTGCTCGAAGCCTTGCGGGCCCGCGGGGTCCGTACCGCGGTCTACACCAACAAGGACGACGCCAACTCCAAGAAGATCATGGAGCACCTGGGATTGGACCACCTCTTCGACGGCATCTACGGGACCAACACCCACCCTTGGCGCAAGCCGCAGCCGGAGTTCACCCATTTCGTCCTGGGGTCGATGCGGGCCGACGCCGCCACCACGGTGATGGTCGGTGACTCCCCCTTCGACATCGCGGCGGCCCGCAACGGTAAGCTGGCGGCCATCCATTGCGTCACGACCGGCAGCCACACCGCCGAGGAACTCGCCCCGCATGCGCCCGACACCGTGCACCCGGGCCTACCCGAGCTGGGGCGCGAGGCCTTCGGACTGGCGTGATTTTGCCTTCGCTCCCGGGCGACGGGGTGATTGGCTGAAGGCATGTCGCCGCCGCGGGAACCGCCACGTGGACCCGAGGTCACCCTCTCGGGCGTGGTCGAGCGCATCCTCTGGCTCGACGAGGAGACGCACTTCACGATCGCCGAGCTGGCGCCCGAGGCCGGCGATAAGGTCATCATCCTCGGCAACATGTCCGGCCTGCAGTGCGGCGAGACGGTCGATGCGACCGGCGCCTGGGAACACCACCCCGCGCACGGGCCGCAGCTGCGCGTCAAATCCTTCCAGTCGCGCCTACCCTCCTCCGTCCACGGCATCCGCAAGTACCTCGGCTCCGGCCTGATCAAGGGCATCGGCAAGACCTATGCCGACAAGATTGTCGCCAAGTTCGGCGTGCGCACGTTCGACATCATCTCCAACCAGTCGGGCCGCCTGCGCGAGGTCGAGGGCATCGGCCCCGGCCGGGCGAAGTCGATCAAGGCGGCCTGGGAGGAGCAGAAGGCGCTCCGCGAGGTCATGGTCTTCCTCCAGACCTACGGCGTGACCAACGCGCTCTGCCTGCGCATCGTCAAGGCCTACGGGCAGGACGCGAAGAAGGTCGTCACCACCGAGCCCTACCGCGTCTGCCGCGAGGTCGAGGGCGTGGGCTTCAAGACGGCCGACAAGATCGCGCGCAACCTCGGCCTGCCGACGGCGGGGCCGCAGCGCGTCGACGCCGGCCTGCTGCACACGCTCGAGGAACTCGAGGGCGAAGGCCACAGCGCCTTCCCCGACGAAGGGTTGCTCGAGAAGGCGACCGAGCTGCTCGAGGTCGATCGCGCCGTGGTGCAGGACCGCCTGCGGCGGCTGCTCGACGAGCAGGCGGTCGGCTTCCTCGATGTGAACGGCGTGCGGCTCATGCAGCTAAGACCGCAGGAGAACGCCGAGAAATCGATCGCCGCTTCCGTGCGACGGCTCCTCGCCGGCCCCAGCGGGCTGCCGACCATCCAGGTCGACAAGGCGGTGGAGTGGGCCCAGGCCCGCGCCGGCTTCGCCTTCTCCGAGGCGCAGGCGGCCGGCGTGAAGATGGCGCTGCAGCACAAGGTCGCGGTGCTCACCGGCGGCCCCGGCACCGGCAAGACGACGATCCTGCGGGCCCTGTGCGACATCCTCTCGGCCAAGCGGACCCGCATGGCGCTGGGCGCGCCGACGGGCCGCGCCGCCAAGCGCATGACCGAGGCCACGCGCCTGCCGGCCTCGACCATCCACCGCCTCCTGAAGTTCGACCCGGCGCTGGGCGGCTTCACCGCCACCGCCGACGACCCCCTGCACGCGGACTTCGTCATCATCGACGAGTCGAGCATGCTGGACACCAAGCTCGCCGCCGCCCTGCTGCGCGCGATCCCCTCGACCGCGCACCTGCTGCTCGTCGGCGACGTCAACCAGCTCCCGTCCGTCGGCGCGGGCAACGTCCTGGGCGACCTCATCGAGTCCGGCCAGGCCGCGGTCACGCGCCTCGACACGGTCTTCCGCCAAGGGGCCCGCTCGGGCATCGTCACCGTGGCGCACGGCATCCTGCACGCCGACACGGCGCCGCCGGAGCCGGTCGAGGACCCGGCCCGCCTGGATTTCACCCAGGACATCCACTTCGTGAAGGTCGAGGATCCGGAAGCCTGCGTGGCGATGGTCACGAAGCTATGCTGCGAGGTGCTGCCGCACGCCCTGCGGATGGACCCGCTGCGCGACATCCAGGTGCTGGCGCCGATGCACAAGGGCACGGGCGGTATCCAGGCCTATAACCAGGCCCTGCAGGCCCGCCTGCGCGGCAAGGACGCGAAGCCGGGGCGCATCCAACCGGGCGACAAGGTGATCCAGACCCGCAACAACTACGACAAGCTCGTCTTCAACGGCGACTTCGGGGTGGTGCTCGGCCAGAACGAGGAAGGCACGTTGCTTATCGACTTCGACGGCGCCCGCGTGGAGCTCGAACGCGGCGAACAGGGCGACCTCCATCTGGCGTACGCGGTGAGCATCCACAAGTCGCAGGGGTCGGAATTCCCCGCGGTGGTGCTACCGCTGTTGCGCCAGCATAGCATCATGCTCGCCCGGAACCTGATCTACACCGCGGTCACCCGCGGCCGCAAGCAGGTGATCCTCGTCGGCGACCCGACGGCCTACGCGATGGCGGTCCGCAACGCCGCGGACTCGCGCCGGGTGACGAGCCTCCTGCCCCGCCTGAAGAACCTCGAGTGAACCAGCTCAGACCCGCACCCGCAGGGTCCCGCGGGTGACGCCGAGCTGGTTCAGCACCTTGAGGTCGTTCCAGAGATCGACGCCGGCCAGGCGGCCGTCGAGTAGGTCCTGGTACTTCTGCAGCGTGCGCGTGACGGTCTCCGCATCCTCGTCGACGAACTCGACGCGGAAGCGGCGCACGCCGAGCTTGAGGAAGTCGGCCACATACTCCGCGCCGGTCTGCGCGCGGGCGTTGAAGAGCGTGTTGCGGCAGCCCGCGTCGGCCTTGAGGATGTGCTCCGCGCCGACGCGGTCGCGCAGCTTGACGCGGTGCTTCTCGCAGGGGCGACCGCAGTCGCGGTAATCCTTGCCGGGGGAGAGGAAGGCGCAGAACACGCAATGCTCCATATGGAACATCGGCATGTGCTGGTGGATCGTGACCTCGAACCAGGCGGGCGGGGCCGAACGGAGCAACGCGGCCAGCTGGCTGGCATCGAGGTCGTAGGAGGCCGTCAGACCCTCGAGGCCGTGCTGCTCCATGAGCCATTCGGCAGCGAGGCCGTTGGCCACGTTGAGGGAGAAATCACCGCGCCGGCGCTTCCCCGCGAAGGCGCGAAGGTCGTCGTGGTTGCGGGCGAGGTAGCCGTCGGCATCACAGGATAGGACCAACTCGGTGACACGGTCCTCACCCTGCTTATGGACGCGCGGGCCCATCGCCCAGAACTCGACCTTGCGACCGGCCTCCAGCTCGTAGGCGCGGACGCGCGCGACGGCGGCGCGGAACTTCTTGGGGTCCTCGAACTCGGCGTAGATGACGCGGGCGCCCCAGGTGAGGGCCGGCTCCAGTTGCTCGGGCTCGCGGATGACCACGACGATGAGGGGATCGACGGCCAGCTCCGGGGCCGGCGCCGTGACCGTCGTCGCGGCCGGGGCGTAGGGCAGCAAGGTCCAGCGCGGCGGCTCGCGGCGCAGGGCCGTCAGGCGGTCGGAGAGGTCGCGGCGCAGGCGGTTCAGCTCGCTCACCGGCACGATCAAGGCGCCTTCGAGGTCGGCCTCGAGTCCGTCCAGCACATACCCCGTGTCGCCGAGGCGTCCGAGCTGCTCGTTCAGCGAGACGGCGTCCATCGGTCGCTTCTCGGCGACGGCGCAAGGCACCCCGGTCTCGCCGGTGACCACGTGGCCTTCGCCATCGTTGAACTCGACGCGCAACGGCTGGCCGGGGCGACCGATCACGCGGGCGGTCAGCGGGCGGCGGTGATTGGGCTTCTCGCGATCCCAGGAGGCATGCAGGAGCTTGTCGAGTTCCTGATCCTTGGTCTTCCAGAGCAAGGCGCCCGGCTGGACGTGACTCCAGTCGATGGCGCCGGCGCGGTCGAAACGGACGTAGGTCAGGCCGCCGCGGGCGGGCTCGATCCCGTGGACGAAACCGCCCTCCTCGCGTTCGGCGGGCTTGCCTTGGTCGAAGACCACGCCGTCGCCGGGCTTGAGCGGGCCTTCCAGCCGCAGGGTCACGCCGGGATGGGCGACGTCGACGACGGTACCGAGGAAGGCGCCGCGCTTCTTGCCGAAGCGCGCGTGCACCAGCTGTTGGTTGTCGATACCGCGCAGCCAGCCCGTGTGGAGGCCGCGGGAGAACGTCATCTGCATCGGGTAATCCTCCTCCTGCCGCACGCGAAGGGCGGCACGGTCGGCGTCGCCGCCTTGGAGCAATGCCTCCCAGGAAGCGTCCACCGCGCGACGATAAGCCTTGGTGATGGCGGCCACGTATTCCGGGGACTTCAGGCGACCTTCGATCTTGAGCGAACGGACGCCCGCACGGATGAGCTCGGGCACGACCTCGATCCCAGCGAGATCCTGGGGCGAAAGGAGGTAGGCCTTATCGCGTAGCGGTTTCACGACGCCATCGACGACCAGTTCGTAAGGCAGGCGGCAAGCCTGCGCGCACTCGCCGCGGTTGGCCGAGCGGCCGCCCAGCGACTCGCTCGTCAGGCACTGGCCGGAATAAGCGACGCACAGCGCGCCATGCACGAAGACCTCGAGGTCGAGCGGAGCGCCCTTCGTCCCTTGCTCCACCTGGAGCTTGCGTATCTCCGGCAAGGAGACCTCGCGCCCCAGCACGGCCAAGGACGCACCGAGCGAGCGGGCGTAATCGACGCCGGCCGCGCTCGTCACGGTCATCTGGGTCGAGGCGTGGATCGGGAAGTCGGGCGAGATCCGGCGGATCAACCGGCAGATACCCGCGTCCTGGACGATCGCCGCGTCGACGCCGGCGGCGATGATCGAGCGTAGCGTGCGGGCCGCCTCGGCCAGCTCCTCCGGAAAAATCAGCGTGTTGAACGTGACGTACCCCTTGACCCCGCGGCCGTGGAGGTAGGCCATCAGTTCGGGCAGGTCGGCCTCCTCGAAGTTCTTGGCGCGGACCCGCGCGTTGAAGCGCCCCACCCCGAAGAAGACGGCGTCGGCGCCGTTCTCGACGGCGGCCTTCACGCAATCCCACTCCCCGGCGGGCGCCAGGACCTCGGGTTTGCGGAGTCCGCTGCTACCGGAAACGACGGCCATGCCTCCATCAAGGGGCCTCGGGCCGGGGAGGGAAGCGGGAAGTTCGCCGGCGGCCCGAAACCCTGAGCCCGCTTCCTTTGTTGCCCCGCCACCCGGAGGTCGTTTGGATGGGGACATGGCCGATAAACTCGAGGAAATCTTCCGGATGCAGGAGGCGCTGAACCAGCGCATCGGCGTCGAAACCAAGGGCATGACCGAGGAAGAGAAGATCAAATGGACGCTCAACTACCTCCGAGCAATGCAGCAGGAGATGGCCGAGCTGACCGACTCCGTGCCTTGGAAGTGGTGGGCCAAGTACCAGAAGTTCGACGAGCAGAACGCCCGCGTCGAGGTCGTCGACCTCTTCCACTTCCTGATCTCCATCGCCCAGGTGCTCGGGATGTCCGCCGAGGACGTCTACCAGGCCTACCTCAAGAAGAACGCCGTCAACCACCAGCGGCAGGACTCGGGCTACGTGAAGAAGGACGAGAACGACTCCCGCCACATCTGACCGCCATGACCACCCTCCCCCGCCGCCGCGCCGGCTTCACCTTAATCGAACTGCTGATGGTCATCACCATCATCATGATCCTCGCCTCCGCCACCTTCGGCCTCTACCGCGGCGTGTCCAATACGCGTATGAAGGCCCGCGGTCGCGGCGAGATCCAGCGCATCATCATCGCCTGCGAGAACTTCAAGAAGACCTACGGTGACTACCCCTGCGCCGTCCCTGGCACATCGGTCAGCACCTCCGCCCACTTCAGCGGCTTCCGCACGGACCTCTTCGACCAGCTCAGCGGCCGGCGCATCATCTTCACCCGGCAGATCGCCACCGGCGGCTTCGCCGTCGAGATCTGGCCCTACAACTCGCCGAGCCTGCCGAACGGCGCCAACCGCAAGCCCAAGCCGTTCGTCGCCTTCGACGACATCCCCGTCACGGTCTTCACCACCCGCCTCGACGCCCTCCCGGCCGACCTGGCCAACATCGCCTCTGCGCTCGAATTCCGCGACCCGTGGGGCAATCCCTACGAGTACCGCTACCGCGTCCTTGGCTCCGCGGGGGTCTCCGTGCAGAACCTCACCACCGGCGGCTATAACCCGCCCTACGGCAGTTGGCTATCCGCCAACTTCCTCCTCGTGAGCTGCGGTCCTAATTTCGCCCTGCCCACGACCGAAGGCGACCAGCCTAATTTCAACGAGTACTTCGACCCGTCGACCACCACGACGATGGTCCGTACCGGCATGATCCCGACGACCTATTTCGACGACGCCGACCCGGCTCCCCAGCGCTCGGACAACCTCGTCAACTGGTCGAACTGACCCCGGTCGGGCGGCAGACCCGCGCCAGCACGGCCACCAGCAGCCAGGCCAAGGCCGCGGTGGCCAGCGTGTGCGAGAGAAAATGCTCGCCCCGCGCAACCTGATAGAGCCCCATCCAGCCGCCGACCAACAGGGCGATGTAGACACCTCGACGGCGGGCGACCGCCGAAGGCCAGACAAAGGCTAAGGCCAGGAGCGCGAAGCCTCCGCTGGCGTGCCCGGCGGGAAACGCATCGCTCGGGTAACCGGGCGGCTTGGCGTCGAAAAGCAGCAGGTGCGGGAAGCCCGGGTTCGCGCCGTACATCGTCAGCTGACGTGGCGTGGCCATGAAGGTCACCTCCCGGAGCTGGGTGCAGGCGACGGAGACCACGGCCAGACACAGGAAGAGGTACACGGCCCGCCGGCGGCCCAGCCAGGCCGGGGCACGAGTCGGCCGCGCGATCGACCACAGCAAGCCCAGCGCGAAAAGATAAAGCAGGACCTTCGGCCCGGTGTAGGCGAGCGTGTGCGGCCAACCGGAGTTCTTCGGGATGAGCCAATCCCGCCCGTCCCAGAACCAAGCCTGGACCTGGAAATCAAGCCACTCCCCGCCGGTCCCGCGCAAACCGAAGAAGGTCAGGACCGCGGCGACGGCCAGCAGCGGCCGGAGCAGCGACGGGCGGTCAGCGGGCGGGATGGGCGAGTCCACCGCGGTTGAAGAGTTCATCGGCGCCTTGGTAGTATTGGATCGCCTCGGCCGCGGCCTCGGCCTCGGGCGAGGGCAACGGGCTGAGGGCGCCCGTGGCGAGGTCGGCGCGGAACTGCGCCACCTGACGGACCGGCTTGAGCACGGTCAGCAGGCCATCCGGACGCAGCACGGCGACCTTCTGATAGTTGCTGATGAACGCGCGCGGTTGGTAACCGGGGGCGAGCGCATCGGCGCCGACGAAGCGTCCCGCGTACGGAAGCTTGAGCAGACCCAGCAAGGTCGGGACGTAGTCGATCTGGCTCATCATGAAATCGACCTTGCGCGCCGGGACCAGGCCGGGCGCCCAGATGAAGAGCGGGATCTCGTATTTCTTGATCTCGAGCTCGCGCTTGCCGGCGACGGACGCGCAGTGGTCGGCGACGATGACGAAGACGGTGTCCTTGAACCAGGGCTTGGCGGCGGCCAGCTTCAGGAACTCCCCGATGGCATGGTCGGTGTAGGCGACGCCCCCCTGGCGGTTGCGCAGCGTGGGCGCGATCCTTCCGTCCGGCCAGGTGTAGGGCCGGTGGTTGGAGGTCGTCATGATGAAGTGGTGGAAAGGCTTGCCGGCCGCATGGGCGGCGTCGGCCTCGGCCAGCGACCAAGCGAAGGCATCCTCGTCGCAGGCGCCCCAGGCGTTGGCGAAGCCGACCTTGCGGCCGGCCTTGAGCGCGGCGGGCTGGTCGACGACACGGTAGCCGTTCGCGCCGAAGAAATAACTCATGTTATCGAAGAACCCGTCGCCGCCGTAGATGAAGGCGGTGTCGTAGCCCTGATCCGCCAGGGCCGAGCCCAGCGTCGACAGGTTCTCGCACCCTTGGCGCCGCAGCACCGACTGCCCGGGAATCGGGGGGATGGCCAGGGTGAGCGCCTCCATGCCGCGGACCGTGCGGGTCCCGCCGGCGTAGCAGCGGCTGAACCACAGGGACTCGCGGGAGATCCGGTCGAGGTTCGGGGTCAGGCCGAGCTTGCCGTAATCGACCTTATCCTCGTCGTCGTTGACCTCGTAGCAACCGAGGTACTTGGCGCTCAGGCTCTCCACGGTGATCTGGATCACGTTGAGTTTGCGGGCGCCGGCGACGCCGGGGACCCGGCGGAGGATGTCGGTCGTGGCGCCGGCGGCGAGCGGGGCGCCTTGGGCGGCCAGGCGCGCGGCCAGTTCCGAAACGGCCGCGGGGCGCGAAGGGTAGAAACGCTTCCAGTCCAGCTGATTGGCCCAGAAGGCCGCCAGGAACGCATACTCGCCGTTCTTGGCGATCTCGGTGTCGTAGCTATTGGCCCAGCCCGGCTGCGGGGCGCCCATGTGGCGCAAGCCGGCCGTCAGCCGTTCGCCGAACGAGTCTTGGACGGAAGCGGTGACCTGCAGGTCGTGCCGGCCGGTGGCGTAAGCCACGCCCAATAGGACCAACAAAGGCGCGAGCAATGCCGCGAAGCCGCGCCAGCGCGGGGAGGCGTCGGTCTGGGCGCCCGCGTGCCAGGCGACGGTCCAGCCGAGCCGACGCCAAGCCAAATAAGCGGTGGCGGCGACCAGCACGACGACCGCGACGATCAGCGGGAAGTTGTAGGACTCCTTGATGTTCTTCACGACCTCGGTGGTGTAGACGAGGTAGTCGACCGCGATGAAGTTGAAGCGGACGCCGAACTCCTCCCAGAAGAGGATCTCGGAAACTTTCCAGAAGGTGAAAAGGAACGCGCCGAAACCCCAGACGGCCACGAGCGGGAAGCGCCAGCCACGCGTCGGCCAGCAGGCCGACAGCAGTCCGAAGGGCAGCGTGAGGAACCACGCCATGACCAGGTCGAAGGCGAACCCCACGACCAGGGCGCCGAAGGTCGCGAGCCCCCACGAGACTTGGCCGGCGCTCGCGGCGAGGAAACCAAGGCGGAGGAGCGAGCCCAGCAGCACGTAGGTCAGGGCGAGCAGCAACGTCCCTCCCTGCCTTGAGCCGAGAATCCGGGCGAACAACGTCTTCACCCAACTGATATGACAAAAACCGCCCAGACAGGGCGAGATTATTCAAGTCCCGCGGGCCTCCGTGCGGTCATCGTTCCGGCACCTCGTCGACACCGGAACCGCCCCACGGGTGGCAACGGCAGAGACGCCGGACCGACAGCCAGCCGCCGCGCAACAGGCCGAACCGCCGCAGGCTGGTGGCGGCGTAGCACGAGCAGGTCGGATGGAAACGACAGCCCGAACCGGGCACGAGGGCGTGCAGGGGGCGCGACAGCCACCGCTGGTAGAGGCGCACCAGCCAAAGGACGGGCAAGGCCGCCCAAGACGGGCGTTCGCCGCTCATGCGGACGGACCCACCGGCGGCGCGCCAATCCGGCGGGCGGCTTCGGCGAAGACCTTGCGCAAGTCGGCCAGGCGACGGCGCAACATGCCCGAACGGATGACCAGCACGACCTCGGACCCAGGCGGGAAAGCCCCGGGGTCCGTCCGGAAAAGCTCCCGGGCCAGGCGCTTGGCCCGGTTGCGGTCGACGGCCAGCGGCAAGGTCTTCTTGGCCGCGATCACGGCGAAGCGGGCCGGGGCGTCGCCGGCGCTCCGCTTAAAATTCAAAAGAAAAGGCCCGCAGTCGAGCCGCGAGCCAGTGTTGCGGATGCGGGCGAAATCGGCCGAGGCGCGAATCCGGCGCTCCCGCGGGAGACGCATCGGTCTTAGGACGCGCCGAGGCGCTTGCGACCAATCTTGCGGCGGCTGGCGAGGACCTTGCGGCCACCGGCGGACTTGGAACGGGCGCGGAAACCGCACTTGCGGGCGCGGGCGATCTTGGACGGGCGGTAGGTGGGTTGCATGGCGTTTGAAGCCTCCAGCCAAGGACACCCCTCGAAGGGTGTCAAGCCTCCCGCTTCCCGGCTTGCAGGAGGCCAGAAGCGGGGGAGGATAGCCGCATGACGCCGGAAAAAGGGAAACTGCGACCCACCCCTCCCAAGGCCTACCTTAACCCCGAATTCATGGGGAGCCCCCAGGCGCGGAGCATCCGGGTGCTGACCGAGATGACCGAGCCGCACCTGCGGTTCAAGAAGCACAACGTCCGCAACACCGTCGTGATGTTCGGCTCGGCGCGGACCCTGCCCCCCGAGGTCGCACGTAAGCGCCTCGAGGAAGCCAAGGCCCTGGCGGCCAGCGGCCAATGCGACGGCGCCGAGTGCGCCCACCGCCTCCGCGTCGCCGAGATCGACCTCCGCAGCTCGGCCTATTACGAGGCCTGCCGCGAACTGGCCTACGAGATGACGAAGTGGTCGCTCCAGTTGCCGGAGTGGCAGCGCTTCCTCGTCTGCTCCGGCGCCGGCCCCGGCATCATGGAGGCGGCCAACCGCGGCGCGCACGAAGCCGGCGGGCGGTCCGTGGGCCTCGGCATCTCTCTGCCCTTCGAGCAGGAGCACAACCCCTTCATCACGCCCGAGCTCGACCTCGAGTTCCATTATTTCTTCGTCCGCAAGTACTGGTTCCTCTACCTCGCCAAGGCGCTCGTGGCCTTCCCGGGCGGCTTCGGCACCTTCGATGAGCTGTTCGAGATGCTGACGCTCATCCAGACCCGGAAGACCAAGAAGCAGTTCCCGGTCCTGCTGTTCGGCTCCCCGTTCTGGAAGAACGTGGTCAACTTCGAGACCTTCCAGGAATGGGGCATGGTTTCGCCCGAGGACCGCAACTTCTACGTGCACGTCGACTCGGTGAAGGAAGCGCGCGACATGCTGATCGAGATCATCACCGAGAAGTACCTGCAAGGGGACGGCGAAGGGCATGACTGACGCCGTCGGCATCGCCTGGACCACCCTGCCCTCGCGCGAGGAGGCCGACCGACTCGCCGAGGACGCGGTCGCCGCCGGGCTCGCCGCCTGCGCCCAGGTCGACGGCCCGATCCGTTCCCATTATACCTGGGAGGGGCGCGTCCAAGCCGAGGAAGAATACCGCCTCACCTTCAAGTTCGCCGCCGCCAAGGCGCGCGACCTCGAGACCTGGGTCCACACCCGCCATCCCTACGCCGTCCCGCAATGGCTCGGGGTGCAGGCCGACCACGCCTCCCCCGGCTACCGCGCCTGGGTGCTGGGCATCCGCTGAACCATGGAGAAATCGACCGAAGCCCTCCTCGCCTTCGCGCTCGGTCTCTGCGTCCTCGCCGCGTGGTACGGCGAGTTCCGTCTGCGCCGCCGAAGCGGCGGCACGGAAGGCTTCTGGCCCGGCACCACCCTCGCGCCGGCCGCGGCCTACCTGGTCGCCGCGGCGGGGGCGCTCCTGATCACGGTCGGCGAAGCCGCCGTCGAAATCCGCTTCGACGTGACCGCAAGCCAATCCCAGCTACCGCTCATCGGACTGCTGGGGCTCATCGGGGCGGCCGTGACGGAGGAAGCCGTCTTCCGGGGCTTCGCCGCGCCCAGCCATTTCACGGGACGCAAGCTGCTCTTCCTCATCCTCGGCGGATCGACGGTGTTCGCGTTGATCCACATCGACCTGCTGAACTTCAACCTGCACGACGAGAAGCAGGCGATCATGCTGACGTTCGAGTTCCTGACGGCGGTCTGGCTATACCTCAGTCGCTTCAACCCGCTCAACCCGTCGCGCTCGCTATTGCCCTGCTTTATGGGGCATATCGTGCGTAACTTGGCGGTCTTCGGGATTAAATGGGCCCAAGGTTTCGTAACTTAGTCCGTTACGGAAAAGTCCCTAGGCTAAGCATTGCAACCTCGACGGTCCTCGGCTGTCTTGGAAAGCACCCCCATGAGCCTCCCCGAAAAGAACTCCCGTCGTGATTTCCTGAAGTTCGGCGCCCTCGCCGGCGTCGGCCTTGGCCTCAGCGCCCTCCCCTCCGCGGAAGCGGCTCCGGATCCCAAGGCCCTGAAACTGCTGAACGCGCAGGACATCTCCGCGACGCGCCCGCGCCCCGCCGGCAACAAGCCGGTCTGGGACCTCCAGACCAAGCCCCTGCAGAAAGTCCGCTGCGCCTTCATCGGCCTCTCGCGCGGCATGACGCACGTGAACTCCGCGGTGAACATCGACTTCGCTGAAGTCGTGGCGGTCTGCGACCTCAAGCCCGAACGCGCCAAGCGCGCCTTCGACCACGTGAAGGCGAAGACCGGCAAGGAGCCGATCGTCTACACCGACACCGAGGATGCCTGGGAGAAGATGGTGGCCCGCGACGACATCGACGTCGTCTACATCTCCACGCCGTGGGAATGGCACGTGCCGATGGCCGTCAAGGCCATGGAGTGCGGCAAGCACGCCTTCATCGAGGTCTCCGCGGCCGTCTCCGTCGACGAATGCTGGCAGCTGGTCGACACCTCCGAGAAGACCCAGCGCCACTGCGCGATCATCGAGAACTGCTGCTACGGCGAGGAGGAACTCTTCGTCC
>Ga0255119_1000042_pt1 | contig 31816 bp, 26 predicted proteins | sample Law_Atlam_RepC_8_2_FD_188578 | JGI IMG/M metagenome (GOLD analysis project Ga0255119, IMG submission 188578) | Freshwater microbial communities from St. Lawrence River, New York, United States - Law_Atlam_RepC_8h | ecosystem: Environmental > Aquatic > Freshwater > River | place: USA: New York... | reverse complement strand
CCCGCGCGCCCCGCCGCGCGCCTCGCCGTGCGCCTCGCCGTGCGCGCCGCCGTGCGCGCCGCCGTGCGCTCCGCCGTGCGCTCCGCCGTGCGTCCTGTCCGCTGGCGCCGCCGGCGCGCGCTCGAACTGCGGCCGCGGCATCGTGTTCGCCGCACCATGTGACGGCTGCACTGTGTTCACGCTCATGCTCCATATGTCTGTCAGGGTGCGCTGTGCGGCAGGCGATTCGCTGCCATCATCGCGCGGCATGGCGGACGGGCTTCTTCGCGCGAAACCGAGTGGCCGAAAACCGCGAAGCCCGGTTTCTCAGGAACACCGGGGCAGGCCCGTGCTCTTCGAAACATTTCCATTTTTTTGCGCCGTCCGTGTCACGCTGTGAAAGGTTCTCGATTCGAGGACGTGATTCCGCGAGATCTCTGCGTCACGCTTTGGGCTGTGCTGAGCGCTTTTTTCTTTTGTCTTTCGTCTTTTTTTCATTTCGTCTTTTCTTTTGATCTCGTTTTTCGTTTTTCGCGTCTTTTTAGCGCGCTGATCCGTCGCTTTCGAAAGCGCGCGCCGGCGCCGCCGCCGGCGCGCGCCGTACCCGCGGCAGGGTTTCGCAGGCGCCTTGTCTGCGTCATGCACATGCGGCGCTCGCACGACCGCGAGCTACACAGCGACGTGCGGCCGGATCTCGAGGACCCACACCGCTCGCCACTGCCGCGCAACACGCGGCTCAAGTTCTTCGTCGGTATGCTGCTGTTGCACAGCTTGGTCATGCTGTCGCTGCACTGGGGCGTCCTGTGGTACCGCGCCCCCCCCCGCGCGTCCGCTGTGCCGCTCGCCGAGCAGGCGAGGAAGCTCATCGGCCAGCTCCGGTCGAGCAGACTGCCCGTCGACGCGCGCAGCGGCCCGCAGCGCTCGGGGCCGCAGCGCCGGGCGTGTGCGGAGCGCCTCGCTGTATACTACACCCCGCCCCCGACCCAGCCGCGGCTCGAGGACTTTGACTTCATGGTCAACGCTCTGCGCGTGTGGAAGGCGACACAGCACGCTGCGGTGCTCGTCGTACTTGCGGAGCCCGGCGCCGCCTCGCACAAGCCGCTCACAAGGGCCTGCCAGGCGCTCTCACAGTGTCTCGAGCGACATGTGCCGTCAGAGCTGCGGGAAAACGCGACGGTCGAGCGCGTCGTGCACGCCGTACTGCAGTCTCTGCCGCTGGTGCCAGCCCGCCAGTGCACTCCCACCGCGGGCGTCTTGCTGTATGCCCCGGGCCCGGGCCAGCTAGGAGCCTCGCTCGACTCGCGCGCGCTATTCCAGTACCACGAGCGCAACGCCAGCCGCTGTATAGACACGCAACCGCACGCGTGCATGGCCTTTGTGTGGAGTTGATTTATTACAATCACGGCGCGAAAAAATCGGCGTGCATCGCGCGCACCGCCTCGCGGATGGTGCGCTTCGCCTCGTCCCTCCTGGCGTCGCTCGCACGGGCGCCCAGAGCCGCATCGACTTGCGCGTCCATGAATTCCTCAAAATCAGGCCACACGCTCGCTTGCCCAGTACGCATGTTCTCTTCTTCGAGTTCGATGATACGCAGTCCAAACTCCACGAAATCGTCGCAGCGCCACAGGAACACGTTGCGGCGAAGCCGTGTGTCAGAAAGCACCATTAGCGGGTAGTCATGGGGCCATTCAACACAGCCATTCACACTCATCCTGTGTTGTGCCAGTCGCGGCGAGCGGTTTCGCGTGTGCAATCTGCTGGTCTAAATACAGCTACGAAATCGCTCTTCTTTCAAAGAATTTACAGCAAAAAGAAAGAAACGGTAAAGGAAAAAATAAATGGCAAAAATACAAAAGAGAAAAATACGAAAAAGAGGCCGTGAACTTCGCGCGCAGGCCCTTCGACCGACAGCACGAGGATGGCAGACATCGAGGCGTACCAATCCGCGATGGCGGACGCAGAGCTCATGTGGCCAAAGAGCAAGAGCAACCCGACAGCGCAGAGCATGGGACTGCCGTGCTCTGTGTACCAACTCTCGCGCTCGCGCTGCAAGTGGACACTCGTCACGCCGTGGAACGAGCTGTTAGAATCCGCAGTTGTCTGGAAGGACATGCGCCTGTTCCTTGAGATCGAGCTGATCAAGACCGAACACGGGCCTGCAACAGAGGACGTCGTAGTGCTCAGGCAACACCAGCTGGACATATTTACGTTCCGCGCCAGTGACCTCGAAGCCGCCAACCTCTCCTTCGTCTGGGCACGGGCCGGCGAGAAGAGTGTGCCATGTATGGTACTGGACGTGCGGTCGATGGTAGCAGACGCCTACACAGAGGCTTTCTCGTACGTCATCACGTTCCAGTGCGCAGGCCACTCCCGCCTTGTTCTGAACATCCTGAAGCGCTCGTGGTGTGCGCAGTCACTGGCCGCCGACACAAGCGCACTGCTGGCACAGACCGGAGGACAATCCTCGGCTGCAAGGGGGGTGGCGCCAGAGACCATAGACGTTAGCGACTTCTTCGCAAGCATGCCCGATGGATTTGCCGAGAACCCGACGGCGGGCGCCACGGGCGGCTCCAGGGCGGCCGACTTCTCCGACCTTGTAGACATCTCCCAGCCTGCGCCCGCTTCACCGCTGGGACGCGCGCGCTTCTATTCCGAAGACTTCGCGCTCGACTTCGAGTGCCGCTGGGAGGATGGTCTGCAGTGGGACGAACCGCCCTGACTCTTTTGCGCGCATACGCACGTGTATCTCAAAAATAAAATCCCCCCGAAACGGCCTGTGCCGCACTGAGGCTTCTCCTGCACCACCCGCATGCCGCCCGCCGACGCGGCGGCCGACCTGGCGCCCGACCTCGCGCTCGCGCCCGACCGCGCGCCCGACATCACGCTCGACGTTGCGCGCGTGCGCTTCTGCCCTGGCCCGTGCCGCTCGCGCGAGCACGAGCCGGAGCCGGACCCTTTGCCCAGGATTGTGCTCGACAAAGAGACAGGTTGCGTGCGCGCGACAGAATCCCATCGCTACTCATTCAAGCCTCACTCTGGTGGTAGATACAAGAGTATGATCTACCCGATGTCGCATGCGACAATGCAACTCAGCAACGTGCGTATGTGCAAGCCGTGCAACGAGCGCTACCACGAGTTCTGGGCGGAAAACAACATGCAGCAGCTCGCCGCCGACGCCAAGTGCATACTCCGAAAGCTCGGGATGTCGACGGCAAGCACCGCCGCTGACCGCTTGTCGCGTCTATAGGCTTAGTCCATGTCCATGAGCGACTTGCTCGTAAACTCGCAAATCAAACGCAACAATTCGAAGCGATGCATTTAAAATAAATTCCTTTCAACCACGCGCGATGTTGAATTTTGGGGTTCCGACCCCATCCAATCCTCCCCGGGCACTAGTGTGGACTTTTCTAGCACTGAACTTTCTTCTTCTTTCACAAATTCAATTGAATTTGATTTTAATAATATTATTAACTAAAATTTAAATTAAAAGGAATAAACACAAACCAGATCAAATAAATTTTCAGGAAGACGACGACGACGGGGATTCCGATTGGATTGGGTGGGGTCGACACCCGAAAATTCAACAATCAATGTCGGACATTTTTTTTTAATCTCGGGATTAGAAAATAATGAGAAAATAAAAAAAGACCAGTACGATCACGCGACTGGCTTCTCTAGAGACGCGCGTGCCTACGCAGGCTTTTAGACAGACCACTTATCCCGTAGCCTGCGCAGCTCATGGCGCAGCAGTCGGAGCGGGCGCGAGCTCGTGAGCTGCTCGTTGTAAACCACTGCTGAGCATGTGTTGCGCTCAAGGAGCGCCACGTCGTCCGACTCCTGCATGCTCTCGAGGAGGTCTGCTATAATGTGTTCGAGGCGCAAGGTTCGGCGGACGAGCTCGCGGTGGTGGTCCTGGAGCTTCGCCACGCGCCGCTCCAGATCGAACACGTCGTCACAAGAGCACGGCACGTCGCATGGCGGCGAACTCGCGTGCTCGCGCGCGCTGCCAGCTGCAAACTCTGGCAGATTCCCGGGCGGTGGATACACGGGGCGCGGGTCCAGGGCCGCAGGATACAACACCGCGGGTTCCAGCACCGCGGGCTCAAATGCCTCGGGGTCTTCTTTGCGCGCGCGCCTTCTGCGAGGACTCTGCGCCATCAAACACGTGGTGGCCCGCGATGGAGACCAGCGCGCGAGCGCGAAAGCCGGAAGTTGCGGCGGAGCTTGCGCGGACGCCAGTGCGCGCGCGGGCGCCAGCGCAGGCGCGGGCTGGGACGCGAGCGCGAGGGCTAGCGCGAGCGCCGACGCGAGCGCCGACGCGACGTCTGACGCAAGCGCAACAGCACGCGGCGGCATGGGCACGCGAGCGGCGCGCATGCGTCGCGCCAGCCCCCGCACGCTTCGGAGGCCTTTTTATTTGTAGCGCAATGTCCACGCACGCCGACCGCGCTCAGAGTGCTTGAGCGTACACTTCCATTTATTCATTAAACGCGCAGCGACGCGCAGCGACGCGCAGCGACGCACATCTCCGCTGCCCTCGTTCACTTCAGCGCTCTCGTGCCACATCCGTGATGTACACACAAAATGCGCTACGCAAGCTAGGTGCGCGGGCTTCAATCTTCTATCACCATGCGCCACATGGGATCTTTGTCAGTGTCCGCCATAAACGCCGAACACGCGCGGTCGTACTGTGTCGAGTCCGCAGAGTACAGTCTGAAATAGAACAGGACGCTTGCAAGACTCTTCATGTTCACATTGATGTAGTACTTCCACAGCGCATACTTCGCCTCAAAAACACCCTGTCGTTCGGTCTCAGCGTCCGTGCGCAGGTGTCGTACGACAATGCTCAGCACGTCAGCACTGAGACAGCCTAACTGGCTTTTGGCGCCCAGTCGCGAGTGCAGACCCATCGCAAGCGCCAGGCCGTCCTGCAGGTTGTTGCGCGGCGGACTCGCATTCAAGTTGAGCAAGCGCCGGGCCCAGAAATGAAGTCCACAGACGTTCGCCACGCTGATCCACATGTTCCGCATCCGGATCTTGAAATCTTTTATGGTCTCACGCGGGGGTTGCGGAAACTCTGCATGCGACAGAGTCCATACCCGCAGTTCGATCCGCTGTCTCTCCTGGTATTCAAGGTTGTGGTCCAGGTCGTCGTCGAGCAGCCGCATGAGCAGCGACAGTCTCTCACTAATCATAATGGTCGTCTCTCTTCACACTGCCACGCAGCGTCGGAGCTCTCCCGGTAGCGCCTGTGCCCGTCAACACGCGAACAGCAAACACCGTAGAGTCTGATGCACAACCGTGATAGTCTACACCAAGCACTGCAGGTCGTCCACTTTTGCGTACATGCGCATAACATGCGAAAGAACCATCGGCAACACCATGACGAACACCAGGTATAGAAAGCTGAACCGAGAACCCATCAGCGCGCACACGGGGAGAGACATCACTGCAATACGCGCATGCCGCGCACCAGACAATCTTGTTTCACTATACGAGCGGTTTGACGAGATTTAGGTTATAAAACACGTGTTTCGATCATTTTACGGTATTTTTTTCCAAAAACGTTCAATGTTGAATTTTGGGGTTTCAACCCCATCCAATCCTCCCCAGGCACTAGTGTGGACTTTTCTAGCACTGAACTTTCTTCTTCTTTCACAAATTCAATTGAATTTGATTTTTAATAATATTATTAACTAAAATTTAAATTAAAAGGAATAAACACAAACCAGATCAAATAAAATTTCAGGAAGACGACGACGACGGGGAATCAGGATGTCTTCGTTGGGTGCGGACCCATGGATCTCGCGATTTGTTGAATTTAAATTTTTTTGTTGAAAATAAAAAAGAATATCCGCATCTGCGCGGTCTTAGACACAGCGCACCGCACACTAGCTGCGGCGTGCCACGCACGCGCATAGCGCGCACCCGCGCTCGGGAATTGTAACAGGAAGGTAACAGGAAGCCATTGAATCATAATAAATCTTTATTGAACCTCAACTCGCGCTTACTTATTATACAGACAGTCGAGCACAAACAACGTCGTGAGGGTGCCGACCGCGGTAGCGCCCGCGAGCACCGCATCCTTGACCGTCAGTGCCAGTCCATTGAACGGCGCGTTGGGCACCACCACAGGCTGCACGTAAGCGAGCGCGCCCGAGGCTGTGTCCCGCGTCTCCGCGAGCAGCGTGAACCCCGCTGCACCCACCGGCGCCGTCAGTGTGCCGTTCTGATACACCTGTACACCCGCTTCTAGCGCGGCCTCGTCCTCGACATAGAAGCGTGTCGTGAGTCGCTTGGCCGCGGGCGTCTCAACGGGCGCCGCGCACATGAGTCCCTCTACGCCGTCGCACGCGCGCCACGCACCCAGCACTACGCGCTCGCACTTCGGCGCGTCGCGCGCGCCGCCGAGTGTAGCCAGAGCTACAGGCACGCACAGCACCGGAAGCAGCGCAAGCACCGCCAGTACCTTCAGCACGTTGTGTCCGCGCATGCGCGATGTAGACGCGCGCTGTGGAGCGGGCTCGGCCGCGGGCTCGGCCGCGGGCTCGGTCTCTAGCTCGGCCGCGGGCTCGGCCGCGGGCTCGGCCGCGGGCTCGGCCGCGGGCTCGGCCGCGGGCTCGGCCGCGGGCTTGGCCGCGGGCTCGGCCGCGGGCTCGGCCGCGGGCTCGGCCGCGGGCTCGGCCGCGGGCTTGGCCGCGGCCGATTCCTCGAGAGCGTGAACTGCATTAGCTCCACTGCTGCTGTTAAACATGGCAATCAGGGCCCCGACCTTACGCTCGTTGTCATCCGTTGTAGACGCGCGCTGTGGAGCGGGCTTGGCCGCGGGCTCGGCCGCGGCCCATCCCTCGAGAGCTTGAACTGCCTTAGCTTCACTGCTGGTGCAAAACCTGGAAATTCGACCCTGGATCTTAGGCTTGCTCTTATCATCTGAGAGAATGCGCTGCTCGATAGCATCCGGACCGATGTAACAACCAGTAAGCTCTGCGAAAGTGAGCCATGTACCGACGCGAATGTTGTATTGAAAGATAAAAATATCTTGAAACATTTTTGTTCTGCACTACCCTCTCTTAAATACAGCAGTGCTCGATAACAGCGCGCGCCACCGCGTTCCGCCACGCGCCGCTCCGCCCCGCCCGCCAGTGAATATACAGCGAGCGACTGCGGGCGGCGGTGAGCGGCATGTTCTTGTTCTACATCATCACCATAAACAAACGCTGTTTGTGCGCGCGCCGAGGCCGCGCTGCGCGCCAAGCGAAGAGCGTGCGCTCACAGTATTACATATCGCCGCTATCGAATCGGAAAAGAAAGAATGCGAACCACTGCGCTTTTTGGTTTTCGAGTTCCAGAACCAAGCGCAACAATGCGAATCACGGTCTTTTTTAATTACTATGTTGTAAAAACATTTCCGTCCTTCCTCCGGGAAAATTCAACTTTCAACAAAAAGGGTCCGCGCCCAACCAATTTTCCCCAGGCACTAGTGTGGACTTTTCTAGCACTGAACTTTCTTCTTCTTTCACAAATTCAATTGAATTTGATTTTTAATAATATTATTAACTAAAATTTAAATTAAAAGGAATAAACACAAACCAGATCAAATAAATTTTCAGGAAGACGACGACGACGGGGAATCAGGATGTCTTCGTTGGGTGCGGACCCATAGATCTCGCGATTTGTTGAATGTAAATTTTTTTTGTTAAACAAAAAGAATTTCCGCCCGTACAACCTTAGCTGCGGCGCGCCGCACACTGCCCGCCGCGCACTACCCGCGGCGTCCGACCCGCGGCTGTATGACAACCCACTGCCAGTGATGCCCCGGGGCCGGACTGTCCTGCAGACGCTCGAAGCGGAATGCCAGGCCAGTGCGCGGCTCCCAGCCGGTGAAGCGCGAGTGCTGCCATTGCGCGCGCGTGGATGCCAGCCAGCCCGCGAGGCGCTCGCGCTCGTTTTCGTCCTCGGGCGCGGCGCGAGTGCGCGCGAGCAGCGCCCAGAACGCCGTGCCGAGCTCGCCCTCGCCAAAGGTCTCCGGGAGGCATTGCCCCAGGAAGCGGTATCGGTAGGCGTACTCGGGACAAGGCCCACCCGGCAGCAGCTGGTAGGCGTGGCAGACGAAGGCGGCCATCGCGGTACCGCCGCGCGGGATGCACTGTACTCGGTGTGTTTATTAAAAACAAGGCTCGCCTTCAGCGGCAGAAACACTCGCCAGATCCACGTCGAGCTCGTTGCACGCGCGCTCCACGAGCTCGAGGATTTGCCGGTACTCGGCCTCGAGCTCGCTCCCACGGTAGACAGCGCGCGTCTGCGTGAGCGCCAAGGTGTTTTGCACCACAGTGAGACAGTTTGCGCCGTCGCTGCGCGCGAGGCGCAGCAGCGCGCTCCCGCCGGCCTCCAGCAGCGCCGCAGAGATCACGCGGCGGCCGAGCTGCACGCTTGAGAGCAGACAGCTGGTACCGTTGCTGGTGGTCATCTGCAGCAGCTCGCCATCTATGCCCAGGCGCTTGCTCGCGCCGAGCAGCAGTCGCACCATGCTCTCGTGGCCCATGTACACAGCGATGTACAGACAGCTGCAGCCGTCGTGCCGCCGCATCAACAACAGCTCGCGCGCGTGCTGCCGCAGCAGGGCCTCTGCAGGCATGTCGTGTCCGTATACAGCGCACGCGAAGAGGCAGCTGCAGCCGTCGGTCTTCACCAGCATGGCAAGAGCGCTGCCGCCGACGGCCAGCAGCCGGCGCGTAAGGCGCAGGTAGCCCTGCTCCGCGCTCACATACAGGCAGCTCTCGCCGTTGTGTCGAGTGAGCATGAGCAGGTCGCGGTCCCCGTGCTCCAAAAGCACGTCGGCCACCTCGAGGTGTCCGTGGTACGCTGCAGCCCAGAGACAACTCGCGCCGTCGTCCCGCACGAGCATCAGGAGCGCGTGCGCCGCGCTCCCTGCGGCCTCCAGCAGCATGCGCACCACAGGGACGTGTCCGTTCTGCGCACTGATCCAGAGGCAGCTCACGCCGTTGTGCTTTGTCTGCAAAAGTAGCTCTTGCACCCTATCGCCCGCGGCCTGCAGCAGCACCTCCAGCATCTCCACGTCCCCGTTCAGCGCGCTTATCCACAGACAGCTCACGCCGTTCTGCTTGTGCATCATGACGAGCTCACGCCCCGCCACGCCCAGCAGCGCTCTCACGACTTCGCGGTGCCCGTTGAAGATGCTGATCCACAGGCAGCTGGCGCCGTTCGGTCGCACGAGCGCTAGCAGCTCGCGCCCCGCGCCGCACCTCTCCGCCGCCGCGAGCAGCGCCAGCATCACTTCACGATGTCCGCAGGCCGCGCTTGCGAGCAGACAGCTGCCTCCGCCGCCTCTGGAGTACAACAGGAGACAGCGGAGCAAGCCGCAACCCGCTGCAGCTTCCAAGAGGACCTCGACAACACGCAAGTGTCCATGCTGTGCGGCCACGTATAGGCAGTTTTCGCCCTGGCCGCTGGGCATCAGCAGCAGCTCCGGTAGCGCGTCATGCTGTGCGGCGGCCTGCAAGAGGGCCTGCATGCCGCTCAGCCAGCCCTTGCGCGCGCTGAGCCAGAGACACGAACAGCCGCGCTGGTTCTTCGCTGTGACGAGCTTGCGCCCGCCCGCCCGCAGCACCGCGCCAACGATCTCGGGGCGCTGCCGCGCGACAACGTGGAAGAGCAGCTGCTTGAGCTGCGCGGCGATGTCCTCTGCTCCCGGAAGCTTGTCGAAGTCGCCCAGCGGCTGCAGCAGGCCCAACACATACGAATCTCTGCCCGTGTCGACACCGGCGAGCAACAACGCTGAGCACTCGGCTAGACAGTCCGCCCGCGTAGCGGGGTTGTCCAAGAGCTCAGAGACACGGAGGCGCCACGCGCAGCGCCACGTTCTGTCGTGAAGTGCTGTGAAGTAAGAGTTTACGGCGCGCAGACGCATCATATCTGCGAAACTGAGGTGTCTGGCCATAACCCCCTCTGTGAGCACAAAGCCAAGCCTTTCCATGATACGCGTGGAGCTGCAGCCAGTGGCCTCTGCCAATTTACGGTATATGTTGGGCGGATTTCCAAGAGACACGTGCGAACTTTTGTTCTTTGGATCGCGAACCAAGCGCAACAATCCGAAGCGGTGCGTTTCAGGGATTCCAATTTTCGGAATCTTGTGCGGTGGTTCATCGCGAACCAAGCGCAACAATCCGAAGCGGTGCGTTTCAGGGATTCCAATTTTCGGAATCTTGTGCGGTGGTTCATCGCGAACCAAGCGCAACAATCCGAATCGGTGCGTTTCAGGGATTCCAATTTTTGGAATCTTTTGTGGTGGTTCATCGCGAACCAAGCGCAACAATCCGAAGCGGTGCGTTTCCGGGATTCCAATTTTTGGAATCTTTTGCGGTGGTTCATCGCGCCACACTCTAGAGACGCGCTTCGCATGCAGACAATCCCACCGAACCCCGAATCAATACTACTACAGCCCGACATAATCGTGCTGGTATGCAGGCGACTCCAAGTCATCGATCTTTTGCGTTGCAGCATGGTATGCCGCGTATTCTGCGCGACTATCGACGAGAGCTTGAGCGCGTGCTTCCAGCGCCACCTCTGCTGGAAGGGATACTTCTTGGGCAAATGGCCCGTGGACCCCAGCGACTGGGGCCTTGGCTGGTCTATGTGCTTTGATCCAGAACGCAATGCTTTTGTCAGCTCTATCGCCGTCGACAATCCCTCGGTGCGGCATATGTGGCGCTTCAACACGGTGCCTATAGTATCCAACTACGTTAGTATCAGCTTAAGGCTGTCACTCCCAGTCGAACATGTACGGCTCGCCAAGACCGATGGTCAAGTGGCCCGTCTCCTTACAAAAAAACATGTATCCATGAACGTGCGCCGGTGGGAAATTTTGCACTTGAGCACATACAACTCCTACGACAACGAGGGACTCGGGAACATGGTGCTCAAGGCCGTCCTGACCGACGTGCATCACAACCAGTGGACAAAGATTTACGTCCAACATGATATCATTGTCGAGTTTCAAAAAGTTCCCGTCGTTGCTCTGCCGCGCATCAACTTCAGGACACTGTGTGTTATGAAATGCGTGCGCTCGTGCATGCATTGCTTTGAGAGAAACACACTGTGGCAGAGTGTGGAAGTGAAAAACGCGTGCCACCGAGTCCTATGTGGCTTGTGCTTTCACGAGCTATATGTTCCAGAGCTCAAGATCAGTGACACCTGGATGTTCTCAGACATAGACTTTGCGGAAAACGTCTCGCGCGCACACTTTGTGTACCACAAACCCGGACGTCATCACCGGTTGAATCCAGGGAGAAGTGTCTGTTGTGTGCTTAAACAAGAGTTTGCAGAGGCGCTCGGGTATAAGACTTGGACAGATTTCATACGTGGCAACCACAAGCGCTCTGTGACATCTATGTCGCATGAGAGGAACTTTTGTTTTCGCGTAAGACAGTTGGCACCCGAACGCCTGCACGCATGAGAAGTTTAGTCACGAGCATTTTATTGGAAAACTTAATAAATGAGATCGTCGAGGAACGTCTGGGCGCTGGCCTCTTTCTCTAGTCGCATATCACTGCGAATGTTTCTCCAGGGGAACTTTGATTTTGCTCTAAGCCGCTTTGCGTTTTTCAAAGCGTACTTGGCGCAATTGTCGTTGAAGTCAGCGACACTTTCAGACTCTTTTGGTTCTTGCATGTACAGTGTCTTGTATATACCAGATTGCATTATGGTGACATTTGCACATGCGCAGCTAGAGCGCATACATTCGCGACAGGATGATGTTAAGGCAACGCGTCTGTGATAATCACATGTGCGCTTCTCAGGACTTGGCGTAACATCAAGACTTTATTGACTTACAGAAAACACAGTGGGGCGCTTAGGCCTCGGGCTCCTTGCGCTTGCGCTCACCCTCGGCCAAGATCACCTTGACCGCTTCCTGCGGCTCACCTTCTAAACCCCAGAGCCGAAAGATGTCGATGCCCTTCGAGGCCACCACGGCCGCGCGTGCTTCGGCACGACTGGCGCCACTAACCATGCGGAAGCGCACGGCGGCGTCCTGGAGCTCAGTGGCGTGCGTGAACGTCATCTTCATGTCGTCGTGCAACGTCTTCGAGGAAAGGCTGCTCGTGACGAAGGTCTTTGCGATCTCGGGCGTACAGTCCTTAGGAAAGAGACCGGCGATCATCTCGTAGTCCATCTCTGGCGCCGCTCCGCCCTGCGGCTCGGTGACTTCAGCGGCCGCGGTAGCCTCGGGGGCGGCCTCGGCGGCGGCCTCGGCGGCGGCCTCGGCGGCGGGCAGGGCGGCGGCCTCGGCGGCGGGCGCAGCCGTAGCAGTGGACTCAGTCTGGACAGAGGACATGGAAGATGATTACAGGACACGAGGCAGTAGATTATATAGGCACGGCGCCCGGTCGATATCGCCCAACTTGAGATGGGCCAACTTGCGGGTCAAAGTCCAGCGCCCAATCTAAATCGAATCGACGTGTTTTAATCCGTCCTTCTTTTTTTTAAATTGAATCTTGAACTTTCAACTAGTGGGTCCATGCCCAACTAACTTTTCCCAGACACTAGTGTGGACTTTTCTAGCACTGAACTTTCTTCTTCTTTTACAAATTCAATTGAATTTGATTTTTAATAATAATAGTAACTAAAATTTAAATTAAATGTAATAAACACAAACCAGATCAAATAAAATTTCAGGAAGACGACGACGACGCGGAATCAGGTTGTGTTGGTTGGGTTGGACCCTATTGTTGAAATAGACAATTTATTTTCCGGAAAATATTTTAGACAACGTTTGCCCGCCTTGTCGAGGCATGGGTTCGCGATTGAAGTTGGGCGAATCTGGAACCCATCGGCAATTTAAGCACTTGCACTCGGCTGGTATACCACAGATCCACTCATGGCACCCAGCGACACGCTGCAGCTCACCGCCGGAAAGTCCTGGGGAGGAGAGGATGTGCTGGTGCTCTACAACCTCTGCGGCTGCGAGCGAAGCCTCCAGATGCTCCGAGACCACGCCAAGTCATACGAAACGATGCAGGCGCGCATTCCATACAGCACCAATGGCGATGAGCGCGACGACTTCAAGCGCGCCGTCTTCCTGGTCATGAATCCGCTGCTTTTGGGACTCGGCGTGCGCATCATCTCGATCCAGGAGCCACACGAGGTCTGCGAGGAGGACTACGATCTGACAAAGCCGCGCGAGCGCGCGCGCTACCAGCGCGAAGCGCGCGTCGGGAACCCGCGCGATCTCGGCGGCGCCGACGACCGCCTCGAGCTCTGGTGCGACGAGCCGGCGCTGGTCTTACAGGCTCTTACTGTGGACCCTCGGCTTCTCAATCTCCAGCCCTTCCATCCAGTGACCGCCGTCGCGCCTAGCGCCGCGCCGCGCGTTGCCATCCTGGGCTAGAGCACTGCGCGCGGCGCGCTTGCACCGTACGCTCGCACTTTGCGCTGTGAATAAAAACCACTCAAGAAGACGCCGCTCCGGCGCATTGCCTCATTCCCTGTCCTCCACGCCCTCGTAATGCTCGCGCCGGCGCCGACGCTTTGCCAGCACCTCGCGCACGCAGAGCGCGCAAACCAGCAGCATCACGCCCGCCACGATGAGCGATATCGACGATATCACCAGCACGTAGTTGGGCACCCAGGCGCTCGCGGAGGACGGAGGGTTGCGCGGCGCGGGCAGCGAGGCCGGCGAGACGAAGCCGACGACGCCCGCGAGGTCGAAGTCCTCGACGCTCGAGATCTGCAGCGCGCTCGAGAAGAGCACAAGCATCTCGCCCGTGCTGTACACCGACTCGCGCAGGCTGCTGATCACCTGCAGGCGGTCGCTGTCCTCTGTTAGCAGGCTCAGCTGGTCGCTCACGAGCACGCCGTCGACTTGCAGCGTGTGCACGCTCATCGTCCTCCGCCGCATGCCCGGCGCGCGCGCCGCTGCCCCCGCCCCCCGCCGCCGGGCATCCGCGTAGACAAAATGCTGATTCACCCAGCCCTCCTTGTCCGGGAACCACGTGTTCTCGCACTGTGTCAACATGCACATCGACTCGGCCTGCTCGCGCAACTGCTCCCGGAAGCGGCGAGGGTGGTAGATGCCGTCGTGCACCGACAGTGCCACGAACACATCGACACCGCGCTTCTTGAAGTCCTTCTCGATCGCGCGCCCCATGCGGTCCAGCGCGTCGTAGAGCACCTGCGTGTACTCCTCGGTCGTCGCGATCATGTGCGTGTGGATCTCGAAGCCAAAGAACGTCGCCACCCAGTCCCGCGGCAGTTCCTGGCACGTGTACTTCGGGTCCAAAACGGCGAACTCAGGGCGCGAGGCGTTCAACTGCTCGTGAGTTGGCGGCACCGAGTTGTACGGTCGCCGCAGCAGATCCACGCGGCACGTCCACATGCAGCGTTCGCGCTGGTCCACGTCTCTGAGCGCCACCGCGCCGAACTCCGGTGCGGTGTAGCCACGCGCCGTGCACGGGTTCTGGACACTGAAGGTGAGCGCAGACTGCGTCGGCTCGACCACCACGACGCGCACCAGCGACTGGTGGTACGCAAAGATACGCTGCAGTTTCAGCACTTGCGTCACGCGCAGCACCATCTCGAACGCCGCCCGCGTCGTGTTCAGGCCCTCTTCCGTCGCGTTCAGCTCGCGCGCCCAGCGGCCGAGCATGTCGATGTCGTTGATTATGTGCAGCGAGAGCGGCTGCCGCAGGGTGACCCACGGGCGTTCAAACGCGTCGCGCGCAATGACGTTCGCATTTATCTGCACTTCGTCCGGGCTACCGTGCATGTTGTCGCACAGGAGCTCCACGGCCTCGCTGGCCTGATGCGAGGTGTAGGAGTTGAACCACTTGCTGTCGTTGAACATCTGTGCGACACTGTCGCAGTCCAGCAGTCCTGAAAAACGGTCAAGCTGCGAGGGACAGGGCGGCTGGGTGCAGATTTCCACGACCAGGACGTCGAAGTCGACGGCGTTGACGTTGTCGAAATTCACACTCCACGAGTTCTCGTACGCGTGATACTCGGAGGACGACGGAAGTAGCATGCTGTTCTCCTCCATCACAAAGCTGCAGCCGACGTGCACCGCGAACGCCAGTGTCCAGCACAGCACCGTTCTCAAAGCTACGCCGCGCCGCGCTGAGGAGATGCCGAGGCTTGCATCGAAAAAGCGAAATTGCATGTGCACTTGGTCGCTTATAAGGTACTCGTAGCACTTGAAATATTATCACGGTTTCCGGTATGTGCAGCAAGGAGTTCGACACCACCGAACGAGTATTCGGATGTGAAATTCGATCTTGTATTTACGCCCGCTAAGTTCAATGAAGCGGCGCGTGGGGTTCGCGCTTTTTGTGGCCACCATGGCCATTTTCGTCATAGTATCCGACTTCAACTCGCTGCTATCGAGGGGCGGCAACGAGCAGCCACCACAACACAATTTTTTACCATGTGCGCTGCCTGTGGCGTGCGGCGAGCGAAAAGAAATCTTTGACATCACGTGCGTGCAAAGCGTGACTGGCTACCCTCTGTCGCACAGCCGGTATGCGGTCGTGTCTATGCTGATGGACATGCACATGAACCCGCTGAGCTCAGGTCAAATCGACCTTAGTTTTGAAATCTACGTCGAGCAGCTGCGCGTGTTGGGCTACATGATCCGAACGCGAGGGAACCTGACGTGCTCGGTGGACCTACTGCTTATGATCAAGCCAGATCTCACACAGAGACATGTACAGCGCTTGCAGAGCGTAGGGTGGAGCATGGTTATCGTCGACGACATTCCGACTCCTAAAACTGTACTAGCAAGCATAACATCAGGGCACCGCTTCCTGCACATGTTTACCAAGCTACAGATATTTAATTTAACAGCATACAACGCGGTCCTCTATCTAGACGCAGATACTTTGGTGCGCGGAAGCATCCGCGACATTTTTGAATATTACGTGCCGCAAATGGTTGAGAAGGACGTTCACATTGGCTGGACTATAGATCAAGGGCATCCGGAGCTAGATTTGTTCTGGAGAAACAACGCCGGGGTGCTTCTCGTGAGACCCTCAAACTCTCTCCTGCAAAACATGACGACCTCGATGAATCATCTTCATTTTGATGCCACAATGTCTGAGCAGGGATTTCTAAATACATACTTCAAGCCCGACACAGAGCTCGTTTTTCCAGCAGAGCAGTACAACTGCATGCCAATGCATTCATGCTTCTTCGGTTCCAAGAACGCAAGCATACTACATTTTACCTACGTAAAACCAGAGTCCATCTTGTGGAAATTCAGGTGCTGGCTTAAAGGCATCCTGGAAATATGTAACGAGTGGTCCGACTTCAAGCGCGAGGTCGATGCTTCTGTCGATCGTCCGCGCTACACACACGTAAAGTCTTAACAGAGCCTAAAGGTGTCGATCGGCATGGCGTCCAGCGCCGCGCGCACGGCATCCAGACCCGAGTCATACAGCACCCGCTGCAGAGCCTCTCTCGGACACATCTGCCTGCGCTCCTTGACCGCTTTGCCGGTCGCGTCGGTGCCGACAACCACCTCCTCTGTCATCTCCCCCGACATCACAAACTTCATCAGCGCAGGCGAGAAGCCGCTGAGCATCATCACGCCTTCGGTGTCTGCAGCGGCCGGGTAGCCCACGACGTTTGCGCGCACGTTCCAAAAGATGATCTGTGGCGGGTCCAGGGGCTCTCCGTGCAGATCGACGCCCACAGTCTCGAACAGGCGCTTGATCCTCTTGTGCACCAACTTCCATGAACCCTTGGAAGCCTCATTGAACTGCATGTCCGACACGACGAGTAGGTCCGGGATCTCGCCCGCGCCGAGCTTTTGTGCGCGCACAACGTCTGCGATGAGCTTCATGGCGCCGTAGAAGTTCGTGGAGCCGCCCCAGTCGGCCTTCTCCAGGCTCAACGCCTTCTCTACAAACGAAGCCTTGCCGCTGAGGTCGTGCCAGCTCGGCTCCTCGTGGAACGTGAGCACCCTGTCGCGGAAGGACTCGTGCGTGACCTCTGACGCCAGGATTCCCAGTGCGATGGATACCAGCATCGGCGTGCCGCTCATTGACCCCGAAACGTCCGCCATCGGCAGGACGCGAGCGAGCCCGACGGGGCGCGCCGCGCCGCTCGCGACAGCCGCCTCGACCACCACGTCTCTCGCAATCGACAGCAGCGAAAAGTCGGGACACTCGGCGACGGCGAGCTCCAGAACTTCAGCGTTCTCGACCGGGGCCGCGGCGCGCGCGAGCTCTGCCTTCCGCGCCTCGACCTGTGCGAGTAGCCCAGCACGCATGGCAGCCCACTGCAAGTCGAGCACTGCCGCGACGCCCGCGGAGGGCGCTCCGCCTTTTGCCTTCAGGACATGCTGCACGAGCTCGTGCGGGAACAGTTGCTTGCCTTTGAGCGCCGCAAGGCCCTTGTTCGCCATGTGCTTCAGGAGCAGCTCGCGGCAGGCGATGCGCGCTGGGTCCTCGGGGTGCGCGACCATGCCCGTCAAGTCCTCATTGAGGAAGGCGCGCTTCTGGCGGTCCATGCACAGCGAAGGCACGCTCGCAAAGTCGATCTCAGACCAGCGCCGCGCACACATGTAGCTCTCCGTGACCGACAGCTGCTTGCGGAGTCGCGTGAGCATCCGCCGATACTTGGCGCCTACGTGATACCAGGAGACATCCTGTCTCCGCGCCTCTGGAAAGAGCAGCTCGCAGATCCGACGGTCGGCCTGCAGCGCCTTGCTATGAGACCCCCCTTCGGAAGGCGCATACTTGGCGCACAAGGAGATTTTCGGGGGGCGCGCCGCCGCCTCTGCACTTTCCAGCTCAGCCGCGTCCGCCTGCAGCTGCTGCGCAAAGAGCTCCCAGACCGCGGCGCGCAGCGGGTCCTCTGGGCACTCACTGGCCAGCGCGAGCAGGTCCTTCCAGTACCCGTACTCCGGCACCAGGCGCAGGAGCCCGAGTACCACGGTGGGGAAACGCGCGTACAGGTACGCGAGCAGCACGTAGAAGAGTTTTCGCTCCGCCTTCCCGCCCCGGCACCACCGCGTCTGGAACGCCATCACAAACAGGTTCTTGACAGTCTCCGGGTCTCCGCGAGCGCGCGCGTCTGCGAGTACCTCGTCGACCAGTCCATGCACACTCACAGGGCCGTTGCTCGCGCTCGCGCCGCGCACCAGCTTGTCGAAGAGTGCAAGGAGCGGGTCGCCGAGGCCTTCGGCTGAGAGCGCCGCGTGTCCGTTCTCGCCAATCACGATACCCGGGGGCGTCGCCCTACAGACCATAGCGGGTTCTGCATGCTGCGTCTCTGTCTCAACCGCGACAGCCACGGGCATACAGCCTCCCGGGTCAAGCGCCTCGACCAGCATTTCAGATCCCTCTACGCTGGAGTCTTTCGGGAAGATTTGGTTTTTTTTTAAATAGCCGACACGAGCTTCTTTACTTGAATTAAAGCATCTCGTCGAATGTATGATACATCATGTACCTCTGGAGCCTCGACTCGCGAGTAAGATTACATAGACTCTGTATTATCTCATCGTGCAATTGCAGCAGCGGACTGCGGGCGCCCAGTCGCGCGTGCAGTCCCATGCATAGCGCAAGCAAGATGTGCTCAAACTGTGAGTTTGTGAAGGCCGTGAACTCAGCGTTGTTGTAGAACGTGAAGTTCTCGACAATCAGCGCCGATACGAAACCCGTGCACAGCGTGTAGATGCTGAAGGGCATAGAGCCCGAGAACGTGTGACAGACTTCTTCCTTGAGAATCTGCGCCAAGTTCGAGATCTGTCTACTGAAAACCGAGTCGCTGTGCTCGCTGTCGTTGGAGCTTTCGTCTCCCAGCGCTGTTTCGTTCAAGTGGTCCATCGTGCGCTGGAAGATGATCGCGGCGCGCATGACCCGCGCGTATATGAAGTGAGCGACCATGGAGCACCACCACGGCCCTTGCTGCTTCGTCAGCTCCATAATGATCCGGGGCCCTTGTTTCTGTAGATGCGTAAGTTTGAATGAAAAGTTTCTGGCTGCCGCCAGCAGCGCGGCGTCCTGGGTATCCAAGTCCATGAGAATCGACGCCATCAAGCACCGCGAGTAGTTCTCCTGCACTTGCATCAACAGGTCGGAAAACTCGTTCCACGTGCTGTAGTGGACTTTCGGCGACGACAGCAACCGCACGGAGACTTCCGGCTGACTCGGCGCGCCGCCGGTCGAATCATAGTAAACACATGGCATACTTAAAAAGTGCATGCCTGTCACACTGTGAAATAGAGCATCGGGTGTACTCTCTACAATACAAGTGCTTTCCGTTTGAGCGTCTTTATTAAAACACTTGAAGCACCGGCGCGCATCAACACGCCCGCGTCTAGCGACCGCGTCCAGCGACCGCGTCCAGCGACCGCGTCCAGCGACCGCGTCCAGCGACCGCGTCCAGCGACCGCGTCCAGCGACCGCGTCCAGCGACCGCGTCTAGCGACCGCGTCTAGCGACCGCGTCTAGCGACCGCGTCTAGCGACCGCGTCTAGCGACCGCGTCTAGCGACCGCGTCTAGCGACCGCGTCCAGCGACCGCGTCTCCCGTCGAGTCCGAGGAGCCGGCGTCGCGCGCCGCCTTCGCGTCGGAAGCCTCAAGCTCAGCGAAGAGCGCACGGGCGACCTTCGCCGGGAAGGGCGCGGAGACTTTGCGCCGCGGGCGCTCCGGGGCGCCGGGACACTCGCGCGGGCCGCGGACGGGCGACGGGGTGCGTGCATTGCGTGGTACGTGGGGCATGGCGTGGGGATGCGGCTGTCGGGCAGCAGAGAGTGAATTACATAGGGAATTTCGCCCAACCTGTGGGATTTTTGCCAACGTTGGGCGGAGGTTGGGCGGAGGTTGGGCGGAGGTTGGGCGAAATTTGGGCGGAAATTGTTTCGTCTGTGGAGCACAGGGTACTTGAAGCGAGCAAAGTGAGAACGGCAATACTCGGCGTGGCAGCTGCGGCTATGTCACCATAGTATATATAACACGTAGACAACCAGTCAAAATGGAACACATTTCGGATGCACTCGCGGACTCGGTCAAACTGGGTTTGCTACAAGTCTTACAGAAGCCATGGGGATGCAAATTGGACGAAATAGGGCTTGTGGGCCATGTAACGTTCCAACTTCGCCGTCTGTTCAGCGACCCGAAGAATTCGAAGCTGGACAAAGCGCCCTACCGCGAATGGAAGAAGAATTACAACCACTGGAAGCGGCGCGGAAAGCCAAAAAATCATGCGCTAGTATCCGTTCTCTTGTCAATGAAGAAAAAGCTTACTCCCAAGGACGAGAAGAAGGACCAGAAGAAGGCGCCTGCCGCCACGGCCCCGAGGAAGGACCAGAAGAAGGCGGCTGGCGCCCCGACCCCGAAGAAAGACAAGACTAAGCCGGCTGGCGCCCCGGCCCCGAAGAAGGGCAGGGGCGAGGTGCCAACAGCCGAGTTCGAAGAGATCTTTTCGATCAACAAGCTGGATGACCCCGACTACGTGGACAAGATGTTAAAATATTGGAAAAGGAATGGAATCATCTGCTTCAACCTCGAGGATCTAATTGACATACGCGATGCGGTGCGCGATATTGTCACTAACATATTCAAGCCCATGCCGTATCGCCGCGAACACAGGCTAAATTTCAAGCTTCCGAGTGGAAAGGAGGTGCATATCAACAACGAAGGGGACATGGACGATATCGTCGATGTCTTTCTCGCGGGGAGGCTCAGCAAGGAGAATTGGGAGCGACTCCAAAAGTGTTTGCCTCCACACGCCACCTTTGGAGCTCCGTGCGTCCCGGGGTCCTTTCATACTAACACTCAAAACAAAGTTCGTGAGGACCCTCGTATGTACAAGGTGGGGACGTTGCTGACGCTTCTTGAGTTCATCAATGTAGACTTCAACCGCTGCATTTTTCGGACTCCAAAGACCTCGGGTAACGACATGTTGCACTGGGATTGCGATCCTCGTGCGCCGCGCGGAAATGTTGACAAGAATGTGAGCGGCAAGGTTTGCATCACCGAGTGTAGCTTTGTCTGCGTGCCGGGTAGCCACACGCCAGAGTTCTTGGACAACTTTAATAGCGTCTACGTCCCGTTGTACCCCGGCCGAAAGCCGGGCTGTGCCAAGTACGGACTCAGTCGGGACAAAGACCCGTGGGGACTCTTCCAACAGCAGCGCGCCTTTCGTATTCCCGCAGGGCATTGCGCATTCTGGGATCCGCGCATTCTCCACAGCCACCCGTCTAAACTAGTCCGTGATCCCGTGACCTTCGGGTTCTTTCTGGGGTTTCTCCCGGAAGTCTCTGCCGAGGAGCAGGAGATGCTCAGGCAATTTTATCTTACTGGCAGAATCCCTTTTCGGTGGCCTAGCGGAGATGAGGTTCGTTTCTTCCCGCTCAAGTTTGAGAACTTCCCACACTTATACAAAACTGTTACCGACAAGTTAACCCCTGAGGCGCACGCAGCGCTGGTCGGCACGCGCTTCACCAAGGCTGGCAATGAGGTCCCGCACGTGCGCCCGTGGGGTTGGCCTGAGCCCTTCAAGCCGTATAAGTTTACGGAGATGGGTCTGCGTATCACCGGCCAGTTACCGTGGACCCATTTCGATCCCGCGGCAGCTTCGCGCTAGCTGCTCGCTAGCAACCCCCTCTGACTTAATAAAAATACGTTTCCATCTGCGAGTTTGCTAGCGCGTGAACCCCTTGAGCTCCATCTTGCGCAGCATGTCCTCGAGCCCTTCCGCCACGAGCAGGAAGGGCGCCTGCCCGTCGTGCTCGCGGAGGCGCTCCACGAGCGTGCGCCCGGCGGCGCCCATGGCCGAGTCCACCGCGCGCGCCCACGAGGGGCGGTACGAGGCCTGCGCGCGCGCGCCGCGGCCCTTCCACTTGTCCGCCGCCAGCGCCTGCACGGCCTGGCCGTCGGCGTCGACGCGCATGCTGGCGCGCAGCAGGGCGGCGAGGGACGCGTCGCCGCCGAGGCGCCGCCGCAGCTCCTCGCGCTCGCCCCCGGTCGCCTCGAAGTGCTTGCGCCAGACGCGGACGGAGCCGCCCTTCCAGTACTGGTTGAGGATGTCCTCTGTGTTGTTGAGGTTGTGCAGGTCCTTGCGGAACTCGCCTTCGCCGTTGAGGAACGGGAAGAGCACCTCCTGCGCGACTTCCGCGGCGCCGGCGTCGGGCTCCCCGGCCCACGGAAACGCCGCGCCGAGCACGGTGTCGAGCATCTGCACCTCGATCACGTGGTCGCGGTGCACCGGCGTCTGCAGGCTCGCGTAGAACTCGCGCGGGCGCCCGGTGTAGCGGTCGACGCCGCCGTGCGCGGCCCAGATCAGCGCCTGCGGCGGGAGGTGCGTCTTGCGCAGCGCGTACTTGTGCCTCTGCGGCGTCGCGCTCGGCGGCGCGGCGGGCGTGTGCGGCGTCGCGCTCGGCGGCGCGGCGGGCGTGCCCGGCGGCGCGGCGGGCGTGCTCGTCCCCGGCGCGTCCTCGAACCAGTTCTTGCGGAACTGCGCGCGCCCGCCGGCCGCCGAGCCGACGCGCTTCGCCTCGCCGGTCTGCGCGAAGTGCGCGAGGTCGAAGAGGTGGAAGCACATCTTGGTCTCGCCCAGCACCCCGTAGACCTCGCGCTCGCTGAGCACGCTGCGCGCAAGCGCGGTCCCGTGCCCGGGCCGCAGGCGCACGCACCGCGCGTCTGCGGGGAGCACGGGGAGGCGCTCCGCGCGCGCGCTCGCCATCGTGCGCCGGCGCGCATTATATACGCGCGCGCGCATTATATACGCGCGCGCGCATTATATACGCGCCGCGCGGCGCGCGCAAACTCCTCCGACGCCGCCGCGCGGTATTAACGAGCGCCGGGGCATGAACGAGTGGGTGTACGTGCTCACCGTCGAGGCGCTCGTCTTCGGGCTCCTCGCCACCGTCGTTACCGCGCAGCGCATGGACGTCTTCGCGTGGCCCGAGGGCGAGACGTGGCCGGTCTTCGGCACGAGCGTGCTCGTGCTCCTCGCGTACGCGCTCCTGCTCCTGCTCTTCTGCAGCGTGATGACGGCCAGCCGCCTCGGGGAACTCGCAGAGGACATCTGCCACGCGTTCGCGCGCAGCGCCGGGCGCCTCGTCACCAGCGCCGCGCTCTGGGTGTGCTTCCAGAGCGCCATCGTGTACACGTACCACCGGCGCAACTGGCCGCTGCTGCTCTGCCAGCTGTGGGGCACCACGTGCAAGGACCCCGGCACCGTGCTCTGGCAGTACTCGTACTCGATCTACCTCGCCGTGCTCCTGCCGCTCCTCGTGTGGTGCGGCGGCCTGCAGATCGTCGTCGCGGGCAAGTTCGTCTCCGCGAAGATCACCGCGCAGACGTCCGCACGGCGCCTCGTGGTCGTGAACGTGCTCACGGTCCTCGTGCTCCTCTCGACGTACACGGTCAAGGAAAACTTCGCGCTCGGCTGCAAGCAGGGCTGTCCCGAGGAGGACGACGTCTCCTTCTTCGACCAGAAGCCGGGCGCCAGGAGCGTCATGTCCGTGCGCGTGCTGCTCGTCGCCGCGGCCCTTGGCGGCAGCGACCTCGTCACCGGCGTGCTCGCCGCCCTCGTCTTCAGCAGGGCGAGCGTCGTCGCGCTGCTGCTCTTCATCCTCGTGCATCTTGCGCAGATGGTCGCGGCGCCGGCGGTCGTGCTCTACTTCGAGCTCAAGATCCCCGACGTCGTCGTGTGGGTCATCTTCGGCTGCGCGTGCGCGCTCGGGCTCATGGACATCGGCGAGGCCCTCGCCAAGACCCTGTCCCACCCCCAGGAGCAGATTTCGCAGCTCCCGGCTCTGCAGGGCGTCTTCCGCATCCTCGGCCTCGCGCCCGCGGCCCCGCCGTCCTCCATGTCGAGCATCTTCGTGCCGCTGCAGGACCAGGCGAAGCAGCAGCGCGTCGCCCCGTTCTCGATCGACAACACGCGCCGCAAGCGCTTCATGCTCACCTTCGGCGGACGGAGCGCCTGGCCGTACACGGCGCTCCAGACCGCGGCCCCCGCGATCGCCAAGAAGCAGCGCTGAGCGCGCCGCGCTTGCGCCGCAGCGCTTGCGCGCCGCGCTCACGGCGACTCCGGGAGCAGGTGCGCCAGCTCGCTCCGGAACGCGATCGGGAAGCCCCCGCAGCTCTTGCTCGGGTTCAGCAGCTTGCCCTTCGAGACAAGCCGCCGGTACAGCGCGCTCGGCGACGTCGACCCCGGGCTCCCGAGGTCGCGCACCGCCATGCTCGTCTTCAGAATCTCGCAGACCAGCTTGCTGCAGAACGTCGTGTTCTTGCCAACGTACCCAAAGGGCTGTCCCACGCGCGCGCTCGCCTCCGACTTGGCGTATATGGACACCTCAAACGACACCGGGATCCGGATGCATGTGTAATACTGGGGGTCGAAGGTGCGCCGCCGCATGCTTACCTTGTGATTCTTCGTGACGCTGATCGCCGTCCCGTCCTCGAACGCCAGCTCCACGTGGCAGAAGGGCGGATCGACCTGCGTCACCAGCACGTTCACAATGGCCCCAGAGCACGCGTCGCGCACACTCCGCCCCTGCTGCTTGTAGAACCAGACAAATAGGAAGGCCTCTCGCGGGCACGCCATTACAACTCAGACCCTATATATATGCAAAATGCTTTAATGTTTTCATAGAATAAATTAAGATCTGTGCGAAAAGCAGGCGCAGCGCGAGCAAGCGTCGCGCGCGAGCACGCATTCGCAGAGCTGGCGCTGGCGCAGCTAGCGGCGCGGTGCGGTCGCCATCAAGCGCGTCATCGAGTCGGCGCCCGCCGTGCTGCGCTCGCTCAGGAGCTCGTCGAGGAGCATCGCGTTCGAGTTGATCGCGGTCTTGATATCCTTGATCTGCATCTGCAGCTCGTTCTGCGTATAGACGTCGCCAGTGTTGAACTTCGCCTCCAGATTCCCGAGGCGCGTGCCGAGCGCGGCGTGTGAGTCCCTGAGCTGCTGCATACGATTGGCCTGATCGTTCAGGGTACCACCCACTGAGTTCAGCGCCTCCGTGTGGTGCACCAGTCCAAGGTGGACGTCATTCAGGGTGTTTGTAACGGAGGCGATCGAGGCTGACTGGTTCTTCAGCTCATTGTGCTGGCGAAGCGACTTTTGCTGCAGACTGCGGAGCCCGTCCTCGGTCCTGGCAATCGTGTCCGTGTGCATGCTGATTTTGGTGTCGTACAACCCCACCTGCGATTTGAGGCTCTGCAGCTGGTTCACGTGCGATTTCAGAACGTCGGTGTGGTTCGCCATGCCAGTGTGGAACTTGCTGTGATGGCCGCGCAGCTGCTCCTCAAGATCATTGATCCTGCTTGTCTGCTGCATAATCGTCACCTTGTTCTCCGCCAGCATGCGCGCCTGCTGCTCGAGCACCCCCTTGTGGTTCAGGACGCCTTCGCTGATATTCTGTGACTCAGTCACAAGGTGCTTGAGAGCGCCGGTGTGGTTGTCAAAGACCTCGTGCGTGAAAGCGTTGTTGGTAGCAAGCTGCTGGTGTAGATCCGTGAACTTGCTGTTGGAATTCTGCATGTTGTTTGCGATCTTGTTGATCGCGTCCGTGTGGTTCAAAAGCCCCTCGTGGAAGTGGTCCAGGTTGTGCTTTGACGTGGTGCCCAGCAAGTCCGCCAGTTGCGTGGCGTCGTTGAACTGGAAAGTCACCGGCGGCGCCGCGGTCGTGCGTGTCTCGTGGCTCTTCGGGAGCGCAGACTCGAACGGCGTGAAGGTCGCGGCGCGCTTCGTGGGCACCTGCAGGTTCATGGCACCAAACTCCATGTTCAGTGCGGGGTACGGGCTCTGGGCTACCTGCGTCGCGTATCCACTTGACCGCAGAGTTGCTGGCTGTCGGGAAGCACTCATTTCTGGTGTTTGGAACGACATGTTTATGTATATCTTAAATATGAAATGTACGAAACAAAGTCGACCTGTGTTTGCTCCTCTACGGCCTTGTCCACGTGCTCGTCACCCGCGCTGGCACTCGCTCCAGACCAGCCCTGTGAATATCGGTTCCACCCACGCTTTCTGTAATTAACACACGCGATACATGAACTCGTGTCCTTCGCCACGGGCCCTGTGCGGCAGCCTACGGCCGCTCGCAGCCCCGTGCGCGGCCGCCGCGCTCTCCCTGGTGCTCGTCCTCGTGCTCTGGCAGTCGGAATTCCCCGGCGCTCTCAGTCTGGACAGCCTCGCGCGCTCTGTCGCCGGGTGGAGAAACACCCTGGCGTCTGTCGGTAAACTGCAGACGCTCTGTGTCATGCTTGCCGTGCATGCAGTCCAGCTGCTCCTGTGTTTTCCGCTCCCGAACATCACGAGGACCATGTACGGGTACATCTTCGGAGCGGTGCCAGGGCTTCTAATATCGAGCTGCTGGGAGTCGGCGCTCACGGTCGCTTTCCTGTTTGTTTTTTTGCACTGCCGCGGGCGCGAACCGCGTGTGCTTGAGAGTCTCGTCGTGCGCGCCGAGGCGCTGCACAGCAGCACCTTCTTCAACGCATACCTTGCGCTCGTGCAGCTCTCGTCACTTCCCATGGCAGTGAAAGCCGCCGTCGCGCTGTCCCCAGCAGTCGGCGCGGTCCGCTTTGTGGCGCTCGCCGCCGCGTGCGCGCTCGCGGCTTCCGCGCGGGACGCGACCCTGGGCCACGCCATCGCCCAGTCGCGCTCTTCTGCTGCCGACAGCCAGTTCTACGCGTTCGTCATTATCTTCAACGCGCTCATCCCGACCTGCATCTCCGTCTGGGTGCTCCTCAACGCATCGCGGGCTGGCGGCGCGCAGCCCGCGGGCGCCAGCTCCGGCGAGCCCTGCGACGATCCAGAAGACCGACCCGCGGCGCCCGCGTCGGTCCCAGGGCAGTCCCAGCCGCACGCCGTCGCCCAAGAGAGGCTCCTTGCGCCCGCGCTGCAGCCGCCGGTGCTTCTACACCCGCCATGCCCGCAGTCTGTGCCGTCTCCGCCGGCCGCGCCGTCTCCGCTGGCGACGCCGAGGCGCGCGCCGTGGCCGTCCCCTGTCGAAATCTCCGACTACACGCCCGCGCCGCGCCTCGCGCCGCGCCTCGCGCCCGCGCCGGGCGCGGCGCCGCCGCGCCCTCCACGCCGCGAGCGCGTCGATTTCCGCCCGGTCGTCGCTGGCCTGCACGGCCTCCCCGGCCTCTCGGGTGCACACCTCGTGTAGTCCCAGTCCTCGACCGAAACACTCCCGCCATCCGCGCACTATATAACGACTGCCCGAGAATGAGACCGCGCACTCATTTCACTCCGCGCCAAGCGCGTGTGGCACCCCGCGCGACCGCGCTCGCCGCGCTCGCCGCCGCCCTCGTGCTCGCGACCGCGCTCCCGCGCGCGGGCGCCGTCGTTCTCGCTGAAGACCTCAACATGACCGAAGACGCCGGCCGTGTCTTCACCTGCGAGTATCCAGCGATCGCCGAAAACAACTCCTGCACCTGCGCGCCAGGCTTCACGCTCACCGCAGGCGCATGCACCTCGTGCGCCCTCGGCAGTTTCAAGGAGGACGCCGGCGACCACCCGTGCACCGCCTGTCCTCCACACCACACAACATTCCCGAACGCCTCCGAGGCCGCCGACTGTCTCTGCACGTTCGGCTACGAGCCCGCCGCAGGCGCGTGCCAGCCGTGCGCGCTCGCCTTCTACAAGAACTTCAAAGGCAACAACTCGTGTCTCGCGTGTACAGCAAATGCCTCCACCGCAGTCACGGGCTCGCTCTTCGCGTCCGACTGCACTTGCCTTCCGGGCTTCGAGGGTGCGTACAACAGCGGATGCACACAGTGTCCAATCGACTCGTTCCGCGCCGCGGCCGACAGCGCCTGCCGCCCGTGTCCCGTCAACGCCGGCACCCCTGCGCCGGGAGCCACCGCCGAGTCAGACTGTGTGTGCAAGCCCGGATACCACCCAGCCCCGACGCTGTGCGCCGCGTGTCCGTCTGACACGTACAAGCCCGAACTCGCCAGCGCCGCGTGCTCCTCATGTCCCGTCAACTCCACGTCTCCACCCGCAAGCTCCTCGCGCGAGCACTGCACGTGCGGTCCCGGCTTCGTGCACGACTACTCGTCCGGCGCCGCCTTCACGTGCGCCGCGTGCCCCGCCGGCAGCTGGTGTCCGGGACAGCGCGCACAGCACCCCTGTCCGGCGAACAGCATCTCTACCCCCGGCGCCACGGCGCCCGAGCAGTGCACGTGCGCCGCGGCCATGTTCATGCAGGAGGCTTCTTGCCTCGACTGTCCCGCTGACTTCTACTGCCCGGGCGATAACCAGAAGCACGCCTGTCCAGGCCACAGCGCCGCTGCGCAGCGCAGCAGCAGCCTCGCAGACTGCGTGTGCGACGGCGGCTTCGAAAAGCAGACTGCGGTGTGAGCGCATGGATTCTGGCGCGCGCCGTCACTGCCTATATTACGCCACTGGACACATGCTCCTGACGCTGCCTTGGCACGCCAAGGCCGTTATCATCGGCTTCGACACGCTGACGTACATGGTCAACTCCAAGACACGCCGCGACGCCCCACACAGCGGCACCGAGCAAGACGCGTCGTCTGGTATGATCGGGAAAACGGTTCCTGAGGTCCTCATGTACGGGACCATGCTGCGAATCTGTGTGCTCTACTTGCTAGCAATGTTCGTGCTCCTCGCGCCGTCTCTCATGATCAGTGTCAAAGACAGGGAGCGAACCAACTACGTGATCTCCCGCGTCATCTCATTGTTCACATTCTATACATACCTCGTTCTCGCCGCTACTGAAAACATCGTGTCGGTCGAGCATGTGTGTTACTGCATGCAGTTTTGCGTCTGCTACGCCTCCTTCTACGTGTGGCAGGAGGCCGCCAACGACCGCCTCTTGTTTGCAGGCAATCGAAACGTCAAGAATGGCAGCGCTGTTGCCATGTACATATTTCCCGTCATCTTCAGTGTGGCGCTTATGAATGGAATGCACATGTCGCCGTACGTAATTCCGATAACATTTGCTGGAGAAATTGCGGGCGTCTACAGCACCTTCAGCACAGTCTCTATTAATACGTTCATTAACACGTTTTCGTGATTTCTACATAATAAATATTTTGATCAAACATAAAATGCCCTTTTGTCTACCAATATTCCTTTTCGAATATAATCTTAATTTACTAAATGATCACACGAGACCCTCTAAATATAATGTTACAAAGCAAATGAATATTTAGCAATCCTTGTAAACATGAAAGACGAGACTGTGGCTCAATTGATTCAATCAAACTGGGAAAAAGTAGAGGCTAGGATAACACTAGAAGACACAATGACCTCGTTCATCAATCAGAATCTCGATCAATGTGGCGCCACAATATGCTTTTCCGCATTTCAGCTGGTTAGCCAGGTGCTCGATAAAGGAGGCTTTGTGCGCCGAATCAACAAATCTGAGTACTCAAATCTCAGTAGTGTACTGACAAACCCTGAAGGTCCTTGGGTGGAACAGGATAAGCCTGTGGATCGTCATTGGGACTACTCAGGTACTTGGCTGAATAATATAGATAAAATAGGCTTAAGCGCTCATAAATCCGAAGTCGAGTGGCAGAAATATTATCCAGTGGATAAAGATGAAGTCTTTAAAAGGTTCTGTGAACCGATTCAAAACAATGATCCTCAAAATACTGTTTTAGGAAGATCAGAGCGTGCCAATTTTAAATTATATGACACGGTTTCAAAAACTTCATCTGAACAAGAAGATCCAAATTATGCGTGGAGTCCATTGCAAACACCAACTGTTAATACCAAAGTACGCCACAGTAACAAAAATCGGACACGTAATTTATTTTCAGCACCGTACGATGAATGTATCAAAACACATGGTAATGCCAAAAAAGCAATTCAAAGATGGGAAACGAAGTCGGTGGACAATTATAGTATAGAACCATGTTCAACAAGTGCAATTGAACCATATTGGATGTTCGATTTGAGAGATAAAAAAGATTGGGGTGAACTTCAATTGAAAAAATATAAAATTAATGAAAAGGATATGAGCATTACTTCTATCCAAAGACCTGACCTGGTCATGGAAGTTACGTATACATGTCCAAAACTTCACTTTCAAAAAAAAAGAGTTGTATTTGTAGAAATAGACGGAGACGAAAAGACATATCAGACAAATAGAACCGATGAGAACATGACACAGACTGAAATTTTTAATATAAATCCTGCAAAATTAGCTTTAAAAATGATGCAATCTACTAGTGTACAATCAGTATTACAACCTCATACATATAACATCCGAAGTAATTTTTACTCATACTTGAAGGAAACAGTGGATCAATCACTTTTAAACACGACAAATTTTGAAATTCCTAGTTTGAAAGATATTTTGAATAGACTTACAAGTTCCAATTTACGAGATAGCGGACTAAATGATTTTCATCAACTGACAAGAATGATACATATCTTGTGGCATATGTTCCGCGCACATGTAAAGGTTGCATATCTTATTTATATGCGGGAAGTTTATGATATAGATATTCGAGATGGATTTGGTGAAAATAACATAGACAAAGTCACAAATGAAAATATGAAAGATCATCACTTTTTTATCAATTTCACTGGTACATGTATACCAACCACTTTATTTTTTACAGACAAAATTTCTATCAAGATCAAAAAATATTTGGAAAAAAAACTAATGCTTCAGTCGATCGTAAAAATCAAAGTTTTCGATAACACAGAACCAAAACAAAAAGGTGTTCCACCAGAGTCAAAATGGATTGCTGCCCCTATTATGTCGACAGGAAATAGTAATATGGAAGATTGGAGTGCAAGAGTTATCTCGGGTCAAGTTCCTACTTTACCAAATGAATCTAATACATCTATTCCTATAAGCTATGCTACATTACAGCGAGTAGATATTAAAAAATTATGTGAAATTATCAAAGTAGCTGCTGCAGAATCTTTTAACAAATATTGTAATTCAAGAATAATTTCATTAAAAGATGATGAACTTAAACGCAGAGATTTTCCAGATCGATGTTACTTAACAAGAAGAGAACAACTAGATAGAGATAAATGGTGGAATCGACAATTAGGAGCTCCTAGTAATACTAACAAAGTTTTACCAAACGAACTATGTAGAGAAAATGAACTTAGACCACCCGGTATCGGATTAAGGTGTTACTCAGAAACTCTTGAGGATGATCAAATCGAGCTCAATTTTGGCTACGAAACCCCAAAAAAGATTAGAGATTATCATATATTCCCATCTGATATAGGTGAGTGTACATGGGACCAAGTTGATATTCGTATGCACTATTTCTACAATGAAATGAACAAAAGAGAATGGAAAAAATATTCTAATGGTATATGGTATACAGAAGATTATATATCATTTTTTAGAATGTTACAATCTTTACAAGGACCAACAAGCGCACAAATTTTTCAAGGGGATAAATGTGAGTTTACAAAAAATCCTGATCCTAACAAAGATAAGACTCATACGGAAAATCTTAAATTGGCTGTAGAATCCACTAAGTATCGACTCCGTTTGCATAATTTTAAAACACGAAAAGTAAGTATTTTAAAGGAAGTTCATCTTATTGATCTGTTTTGGCAATCAACAAAAAATTCAAAATTTGAGCAACACATTGAACTGATCACATTTAGTTCAATATTAGATTTCTTGAAGCAAAAAATAGATGACATTAGTGTGGCAAAAAATCGTGAATTTATCGAAGATCAGATTGTTACGTATATTATTGGAAATAAAATTTTAATACCAATTAGGACTGCGAAGCCAAACAAACAAAACCCCAAAAAATGTACATTTCACTTTGCAGAATTATCTAATACAAGTTCTCTATATAATAGAGAAAGAACCTTCAAAGTCAAGTACATAGGATATGAA
>Ga0255119_1000037_pt1 | contig 33939 bp, 21 predicted proteins | sample Law_Atlam_RepC_8_2_FD_188578 | JGI IMG/M metagenome (GOLD analysis project Ga0255119, IMG submission 188578) | Freshwater microbial communities from St. Lawrence River, New York, United States - Law_Atlam_RepC_8h | ecosystem: Environmental > Aquatic > Freshwater > River | place: USA: New York... | reverse complement strand
ACCATGTCCTACACCCTCGCCCCCCTGCCCTACGCCCACAACGCCCTCGAGCCGCACATCGACCAGGCCACCATGGAAATCCACCACGGGAAGCACCACAACGCTTACGTGACGAACCTGAACGCAGCGCTCGCCAAGGAGCCCGGCTTCAACGGTGGCACCGATGTCGACGTCCTCATCGCTGACCTCTCCAAGGTCCCTGAGTCCATCCGCACCGCCGTCCGCAATAACGCCGGCGGCCATGCTAACCACACTTTCTTCTGGAACAGCCTCTCGCCCAACGGCGGCGGTGAACCGGTCGGCGCCCTCGGCGAAGCCATCACCAAGGCTTTCGGTGGTCTCGAAGGCGAGAACGGCCTCAAGGCCAAGTTCAAGGTCGCAGCGACCACCCGCTTCGGCTCCGGCTGGGCATGGCTCGTGGTCAAGGCCGACAAGTCCTTGGCCGTCACCTCCACGCCCAACCAGGACAGCCCGCTCATGAAGGGCATCGCCGACGTGAACGGCGCCCCGATCCTCGGCCTCGATGTCTGGGAACACGCCTACTACCTGAAGTACCAGAACCGCCGCCCGGACTACGTCGACGCCTTCTGGAAGGTCATCGACTGGAAGAAGGCCAACGAGCTCTACCTCAAGGCGATCGCCTAAGCGGTCCTCCCGCCCCACCAAAGGCCGGCCCAGCGATGGGTCGGCCTTTTTTGTTTCTGGCACTTTGGCAAGATACTGCTGTCATAAAGACACCCCCCTGTTCCTCCGAGCCCGCTCCCTGCTGGTGGGCCCCTGCTACCTGTTGCCCTCCTTCGCCTAAACTTTGACGACGCTGACCGCAGCCAACATCCCCCAACCCTTACTCCCACAACAACCGCTTCCCATGAAATACCAACGCCTCCTCCTCACGCTCGGCGCCTTGGCCGTCGCCTGCCTGCCTTGCGCGCAACTCTTCGCCGCCGATGCGCCGAAAGCCTCCGCGGCCGACCTCACGAAGCCCGTGCAGGTCTTCATCCTGCTCGGCCAATCCAATATGGTGGGTCTGGGTAAAGTCACCGGTCCCGATGGCTCGCTGGACTTCGCGGTGAAGAACAAGAAGAAGTACCCGCACCTCGTCGACGCCGCGGGCAACTGGGCGGAGCGTCCCGACGTCCGCAACGTGCGCGTGATGGTCGGCCGCAGCGGTGGCATGCAGCTTTTCAACAACGAGTTCCTCAAGGTCGGCGGCAAGACGATGGGACCCGAATTCGGCATCGGTCATCCGCTCGGCGATGCCGTCGAGGCGCCGGTGATGCTCCTCAAGAGCTGCATCGGCAACCGCAGCCTGGGCTGGGACCTCCTGCCTCCGGGCAGCGAACGCTACGTATTTGAAGGTAAGGTCTACGCCGGCTACAAGGATCGCCCCGACTCCTGGGCCGTCGATCCGGCCAAGGGTACGGCCACCGTGCCCGGACCGTGGGTCGACAAGGCGGGCAAGCCGATCGATTGGTACGCCGGCAAGCAGTACGACGACGATATCGCCAACGCCAAGAAGGTCTTGGCCGAACTCGGCAAGTACTACCCCGGCGCGACCAAATACGAAGTCGCGGGCTTCTTCTTCTGGCAGGGCGAAAAGGACGGCGGCAACGCCGGCCATGCCTCCAAGTACGAAGAAAACCTCGTGCGCTTCATCAAATACCTCCGCAAGGATTTCGACGCCCCCAACGCCAAGTTCGTCCTCGCGACGCTCGGCGAAGCCACCAAGGGCAGCGCCGGCAACGGCGGCAAGATCCTGGAAGCCCAACTGGCCGTCGATGGCGCCAACGGCAAATACCCTGAATTCAAGGGCAACGTCGCGACGGTCTATGCGAACCCCTTGTCCAAGGGCGGTAGCGGCAACAGCCATTACAACGGCAACGCCGAGACCTACATGGATGTGGGCGAAGCCATGGGCAAGGCGATGGCCGCGCTGCTGAAGAAGTGATTCGCGCCCTGCTACCGCTGCTCCTTGGCGTCGGTTGCTTCGGCGCTGAACCCACCAACCTTCCCCTCCTCCGACTGGGGGTGAAGGAGGCCATCAAAGCGGATGCCCGCGTTCCCTGCACCGCCCGTTTGTTGACGCCGGCGGGACAGGGTTCCAGCGACCGTTCCGATAGCTCGGCGCAAATCAAGATCCGCGGCGCCTCCTCCCAGGTCTACGAGAAGAAATCCTTCTCCCTGAAACTCACCCAGGAAACCGGCTGGCTCGGCTTGGCCAAGCGCCGCGAATGGGTCCTGAACGCGGCCTTCGTGGATGCGTCGATGATGCGGCACAAGCTTTCCTACGACTTGTTCCGCTCGCTGGGCACGAACGCCGCACCGCGGCACGCGGCGGCCAGCCGCTTCATCGAGGTGGAAATGAACGGCAAGTACCATGGCGTCTACCTCTTGATGCAACCGGTCGACGATCGGTTGGTGGGCTTCCCCGCGACCTTCGCCGCCACGACCGCCCCCGCGCTCATCTATAAAGCCGTCGATCATGAGGCCAACTTCGGACAGCCCGGCCACGGCGGCTTCGAACAACGCGAGCCCGACCCCGAGAAACAAGTCTTCTGGGGACCACTCGATGAGTTGAACCGCTTTGTCAGCCAAGCCACCGACCAGGAATTCTTCGATGGCACCAAGGGCATCGCGACCCGGATCGACGTGGATAACGCCATCGACTTCCACCTGCTCGTGCTGATGACCTCCAACCTCGACGGCATCACCAAGAACTACAATCTCGTCCGGGCCGCCGGCACCACGGCCACCCCGAATCCGAAATTCGCCTTCGTGCCTTGGGATTACGACGGCACCTTCGGCCGAAATTGGGACGGTTCCCTCGTGGATGCCAAGACTTGGCTCTCGAATCGTCTCTTTGACCGGCTGCTCGGAAACCCCATCTATAAAGCCAAGTACGCCCAACGCTGGCGCGAGCTCCGCGGCAAAGCATTCACGACCTCCAACATCGGTCGCATGATGGATGAAAATGCTTCGACCTTGGGCCCGGCCGGCCTCCGGAACGAACGCCGCTGGAAGCAGCTCAACTATGCCGACCCGCAGGCCCTGACCCTGGCGAACGATGTCCGCCAGATGAAGCGCTGGACCGCCAGCCGGCTGGAATGGCTCGACGCCGAACTCGCCCGCCGAACGCGCAGATAATTCCCCGAACACCTCCCGATGCGACCCCTACTCCTCCTTTTTTTCGCCTGTGCCACCGGGGCGACCCTGTCTGCGGCCGCCCCCGCCAAACCGAAAGCCGCCAGCCACCCACCCACCATCGCGGGCACCAACGTCGAGACTTACCGCAAAGTCGGCGCGTCCGAGCTCAAAGTCTGGATCTTCAATCCGGCGACCAAGGTGGATAAGCCCCTGCCGTGCATCGTCTTCTTCTTCGGTGGCGGTTGGACCAGTGGGTCCCCTGCGCAGTTCGAGCCCCAAAGCCGACACCTCGCCAGCCGCGGCATGATCGCCATCGTCGCCGACTACCGCGTCAAGAGCCGTCAAAACGCCCTGCCCGCCGATTGCGTGAGCGACGCGAAAGCCTGCGTGCGCTGGGTCCGAGCCAATGCCGCGCGCCTAGGCATCGACCCGACCCGCATCGCGGTGGGTGGGGGTTCCGCCGGCGGACACCTCGCCGCCGCGGTCGCGACGGTGCCGGGACTTGACGTCGCCACCGACGACAAAGCGGTCTCCTGCCTACCGAATGCCCTGGTGCTCTTCAACCCAGGCACCGTGATGGCGCCATTCCCCGGCCTGGAACTGAAAGGCTTCGGTGCCGGCCTGGATAAGTCGAAATTCGGCTGCGAGCCGACGGAAATCTCCCCGCTCCATCACGTCAAGAAAGGGCTCCCCCCGACCATCATCTTCCACGGCAAAGCGGACACCACCGTGCCGTATGCCACGGTCGAGAAATTCACCGAAGTCATGAAGTCGGCCGGCAACCGCTGCGAGTTGATCGGCTACGAAGGCCAACCGCATGGGTTCTTCAATAAGAGCAAGTACCAGGAGACCCTCGACGCCACGGATGCGTTTCTCGTCTCCCTCGGCTATCTCCCGAAGAAATAGCATGCGCCTGTTCTCCGCCATCATGCTCTTGGCCTGCGGCGGAGCCATGGCCGGGGAACGCCCCAACGTGGTCATCCTGCTGGCGGATGATGCGGGCTGGGGTGACTACTCCTTCAACGGGAATCGGCAGTTGGCGACTCCGCACATCGACTCGCTCGCTCAAGACGGCGCACACTTCGAACGATTCTTCGTCCAACCCGTCTGTTCCCCCACCCGCGCCGAGCTCCTCACCGGACGCTATCACCGCCGGCTCGGTGTTACCGGCGTCTCCACCGGCCAGGAACGGATGAATCCGAGCGAAAAAACCTTCGCCGATTCTTTCAAGGCCGCCGGCTACATCACCGGCCTCTTCGGCAAATGGCATAACGGCAGCCAGTGGCCCTACCACCCGATGGCGCGTGGGTTCGACACCTTCTGGGGCTACACTTCCGGCCACTGGGGGGAGTACTTCAACGCCCCACTCGAACACAACGGAGTCATGGTGAAGTCCGAGGGGTACATCGTCGATGCGCTCACCGACAAGGCACTCCAATTCATCGAAAGCAACCAGCGCCGGCCCTTCTTGTGCTTCGTGCCTTTCACGACGCCGCACTCGCCTTTTTCCGTACCGCCGCAGGATTGGGAGCGGTTCAAGGCCAAACCCCTCACGCAAACAGCCGGCGCCAAGGACGAAAACCTGGACGCCACTCGGTGCGTCTACGCCATGCTTGAGAACCAAGACCGCAACGTCGGCCGGATTCTCGCCAAGCTGAAAGCGCTCAACCTGGAAAACGACACCATCGTCATCTATTTCTCCGACAACGGCCCCAACACCGCCCGCTGGAATGGGAACATGAAGGGGAAGAAGGGCTCGACCGACGAAGGCGGCGTGCGCTCGCCCCTCTTCATCCGCTGGCCCGCCAAGATCGCTCGGGGCGCAAAAGTGAATGTCATCGCCGGCGCCATCGACCTCAGCCCCACACTGCACGCCCTGGCTCAAGTGAGCCGCCAAGGCGACCAACCTCTCGATGGGCGCAGCCTGTCTCCGCTCTTATTGAATGACGCCCGGGAAGACTGGCCCGCCCGCACGCTCTTCCAGACGTGGGGCAACCAGGTCAGCGCCCGCACCGCAACGCACCGGCTCGACCACGCGGGCAATCTCTTCGACATGGTCAACGACCCTTACCAGACCACACCGATCCAAGAGCGACAGCCGGAACTCACCCGGCAACTCCGGCAGGCCGCGCAAACATGGCGAACCGAGATGGGCCTGGCCAGCGGCGTTAACAGCAAAGGCCAGGCCAAAGCCCCGAGGGCCCCGACCAACGCCGTTGACCCACGGCCCATCGCGATTGGTTACCGGGAATTTCCCATCACGATCTTGCCCGCCCGCGACGGCGAACCGATCGGCGAACTCCGTCGGAGCGCCAAAGCGCCCAACTCCTCCTATTTCACGAACTGGACGAAGCCGACGGATGCCGCCGTCTGGAACGTCGAAGTCATGAACGCAGGGACCTATGTCGTGACCTTGGACTATACCTGTCCGTTGGATGATGTCGGCGCCACACTCGAGCTGAAGGTCGGCGCGACCAAAATCACGTGCAAGGTCACCGAGGCCTGGGATCCGCCGCTCTTCACCGAGCAAGACATCGTCCCGCGCACCACGCACGGGGAGTCGTTGTTAAAACCATTCAAGACGCTGACGCTGGGGGAGATCAAACTGGAGCCCGGGTTGAATCAATTGAATCTCCGCGCCACCATGATTCCCGGCAAAAGCGTCATGGACCTGCGCCGGATCACCTTGACCCTGCGCTGAGCCATGAAGTTCTGCGCCGCACCGCTCGCCTGCCTCCTCCTCCCCTGGGTCGGCCTGGCCGCCCCGAGCGCCGCCGAACTGGAGTTCTTTGAGTCCAAGATCCGCCCCGTGTTGGTGGCAGAGTGCTACGAGTGCCACGATGCCAAGAAGCAGAAGGCCGAGCTGCGCCTGGACTTCCGCGACGGCCTGCTGAAAGGCGGCGAGAACGGCCCAACCATCGTCCCGGGCAACGCGCCGAAAAGCCTTCTCATACAATCCATCACCCACGCGCATGAAGACCTGCAGATGCCGAAGAAGCGGCCGAAGCTCGACGCCAAGATCATCGCGGACTTCACCGCTTGGGTCAACCAAGGCGCCCCTGACCCACGGACGGCCCCGCCCACGGACTCCATCACGCCGGCTTGGTCCGATCTACTGACGGTCCGCAAGAATTGGTGGAGTTTCCAGCCGATCAGCCGTCCAGCCATTCCGGCCGGCCCAGCCTCCAGTCCCATCGATCGCTTCTTGGACGCGAAGATTATCGAGGCCAAACTGACGCCGGCGGCGAAAGCGGATAAGGCGACCTTGCTCCGCCGGGCGACCTACACGCTTACCGGCTTACCGCCGACGTCCGCCGAAATCACCGCCTTTGAAACCGACACCTCGCCCGAAGCGTACGCCAAGGTGATCGACCGGCTACTGGCTTCGCCGCGGTACGGCGAGCACTTCGCCCGTCACTGGATGGACCTCGTCCGCTATGCCGACTCCCATGGCAGCGAAGGTGACCCCAGCATTCCCCAGTCTTGGCGGTACCGCGACTACCTCATCCGCGCCTTCAACGCCGATGTCCCGTACGACCAGTTCGTCCGCGAGCAAATCGCGGGCGACCTCCTCCCCAAGCCTCGGCTCAATGCCAGCGAACACTTGAACGAATCCGCCCTCGGCACCGGCCACTTCCGCCTCGTCGAGCACGGCTACCAACCGGTCGATACCCTCGATGAACAGGTCCGCAACGTCGACAACCAGATCGATGTCGTCAGCAAGACGTTCTTGGGGCTGACGGTTTCCTGCGCCCGTTGCCACGACCACAAGTTCGACCCGATCAGCCAAGCCGACTTCTACGCTTTCTACGGAATCTTCGCCTCTTCCCGGCCCGGCCAAGTCACCGTGGACTCACCCGAACGGCTTGGCCTGCACCAGGCGAAGCTCGGCGAACTTAAGCAGGAAATCCGCGTCGCCCTCGCCGCCCAGTGGCGCCAACAAGCCCAAGACCTACCCGCCGCGTTGAGCCGCATCCGTTCGCAAAGCAGCGAACGTGGCAAACTCGAGCAACGCGTGGCGGCCCTGGAGCAAACCTTGGCGGGCGACACGTTCCGTCGGCGGCTTAAGGCCGGAAAGGATGCCGGCCCGGTCCCGATTCACTGGTGGACCTTCGAAGAAGATGGCCGCGACCTCATCGGCAAACTCACCGCCCAACCACAAGGCGGTGCCAGCATCCGCGATGGCCGACTCAGCCTCGACGGCAAAGGCGCCTTCGCGGAAACCGCGGCCACCACCGAAAACCTCGCGGCCAAGACCATGGAAGCCTGGGTCCTCCTGCCCACCCTGGCCCAAAGCGGCGGGGGCGTGCTGACGGTGGAGACGATCGGCGGCAAGGTCTTCGACTCCATTGTCTTCGCGGAAAAGCAGCCCCAGCGTTGGATGTCGGGGAGTGATAACGGCATCCGCACGCAAAATGTCGGCGGGGCCGCCGAACAAGCCGGCCCGACCGAGCTGGTTCATATCGCCATCACCTACGGGAACGATGGCCGGACCACGCTCTACCGTAATGGAAAGCCCTATGGGCAAGCCTATGGTCCCGCCAATGCGACCGCTGGCCTCTACACCTTCGCCCCAGGCAAGTCCCACCTGCTCTTTGGGCGTCGCCACACCGGCGGCGGCAACGCCTTCCTGCAAGGCGAAATCGAGGAGGCTCGGCTCTACGACTTCGCCCTCACGGCGGAACAAATCGCGGCCTCATTCCAGACCGGCATCCAGCGCGGAGGTATCGACGCCCTAGCCGCGAGCGAGGATGCGCTGAAGGCCGTCCGCGAGGAAGCGACCCGACTTCGGGCCCGGCTCGGCGAACTGAAGCAGATGGACGGGAAACTCGTCGCTGGGTTCGCCAACGAAACCGACCCGACGCACCCTCTCCACGCGTCGGGCTTCCTGCGGCTTGGCCTGCGTCCGAATGCGCCTAAGGCTGCGCCCACCGAAGCCGCCGATTGGGACCTCGCCAGCGCCACAGCCCCGACTTGGTCACGGCATGGCAATGGAATGGGCGATCGCATCACCCCAGGCGAATTCCGCATCGAGAGCACCGGCCGCGATGTCCTCCGTCAGCTCCTCCCTTCCGGCCTTCACTCCCACCCCCTCTCCACCAAGCACAGCGCGGTCCTCACCTCCCCACGCTTCCTGATCACCACGGACTTCGTCAGCGTGCAGGTCATGGGACGAGGGGCCACTTTACGGCTGATCCCCGACAACTACCCGCTGTCGCCCGGCGGCTCCCGGTTCCCCAAAGCCACCGTCAATGCTGACCGCAGCACCTGGGTCACGCTCGATACGGCCTACCGCAAAGGTTCCCATGGCTACCTCGAGCTCACCCTGCCCGACGACTCCCCCAATCCTGACGGAAAAGCCGGCGAGAGCGGCTGGTTCGGTGTCCGGCAAGTCATCTTCCATGACGCCAAGGCCAACGCACCCAAGGGAGAAGCGGTCATCGTAACCGCTCCCACCTTACGGACCGTGGAGGACGTCGTGGTCGCGCTCGCAACTGCCGCCAAGGCCTGGGGCCGTGATCAGGCCGACGAAGCCCAGGTCGCCCTGCTTGATGCGGCCCTGCGCCATGGCGTGCTCGACGCCGGCTACGCGACCTCACCGGGATTGACCAAACTCGTCGCAGAGTACCGGCGGCTGGAATCCGAACTGACGGCTCCACGACGTGCCCCAGGGCTCTGGGAGGCTCCTGGCTTCAACCAACCCCTCTACGTCCGCGGCGACCATCGCAAGCCCGCCGAACCCATCGCCCGACGCTTCCTCGAAATCCTCGACGTAAAACCCTTCGACCCGGCCGGAAGCGGGCGGCTCGAATTGGCCGCGAAAATCGGCGCCGCGGACAACCCGTTGACGGCCCGCGTGATGGTCAACCGGCTCTGGCACCACACCTTTGGACGTGGCCTCGTCGGCACCGTCGATAACTTCGGGCGTCTCGGCGACCAGCCCACCCACCCCGAATTGCTCGATTACCTCGCCCAGCGATTCATCGCGGAACGCTGGTCCATCAAAACCATGCTGCGCACGCTCGTGCTGTCCGACGCCTTCCAGCGCTCCAGCACGCCGGCCGCGGGTGTCGCCGCCCGCGATGGGGCCAACGACCTGCTCTCGCACATGCGCATCCGTCGACTCGAAGGCGAAGCGCTTCGCGACAGCTGCATCGCTTTGGCTGGTCGGCTGGATACGCGCATGTACGGCCCCGGCGACAATGCCTTGGCCCCGCCGCGCGAACAGGTCCGCCGCAGCGTCTACCTCTTCATCCGCCGCAACACGCTCAACCCGCTCATCACGACCTTCGATGGTCCCAAGCCCTTCACCACCATCGGGCGACGAGATAGCACCAACGTACCCGCGCAATCGCTCACGTTGCTGAACGACCCGTTCATCGTCGATACCGCCCGACGCTGGTCCGCGCAACTGGATGCCAACGCTTCCGACGCGGCCAAGGTCGACGCGCTCTTCCTGCAGGCGCTGGGGCGGAAAGCGAACCCCCAAGAACACGCGGCCGCCGCCCGCTACTTGACCGAGCTTCAGTCCGCCCCCGCGGCCAAACCCAACCAAGTCTGGTCCGACTTCGCCCAGTCGGTCCTCAACCTCAAGGAGTTCCTTTACGTCAAATAAGATGAACCCACTTTCGCGTCGCGAACTCCTCCGCCGCTGCTCGCTCGGCTTCGGCGGCATCGCGCTTTCCGGCCTCCTCTCGTCGCCGGCTTTCGGAGCCAGTTCGCCCAACGCGAAGCCCGGACCGAAAGCCAAGGCAAGGAACGTCATCTTCTGCTACATGTCGGGGGGCGTCTCGCACGTCGATTCCTTCGACCCCAAACCCGCGCTGAGGCGGCTCCACGGCCAGGCGATGCCCGTGCCGATTCAACGTACCGTCTTCAACGATAACGGCAAGGTCATGGGCAGCCCATGGCAGAGCAAGCACTACGGGAAGTCAGGGCTGGAGATGACCAACCTCTTCCCGCGGATCGCAAACTGCGCGGATGACCTGACGATCGTGCGCTCGATGACCAGCAAGGTCAGTGAGCACGCCCAAGGTAATTACTTCTTCCATACCGGCTTCCCCTTCATGGGCCACCCGAGCGCCGGGGCTTGGCTGACCTACGGACTCGGTTCCGCGAACCAGAACCTCCCGGGCTTCGTCGTGCTCCAAAGCGGTGGTGCGGTGGTCCCCCATGGAGGCGTGGGCCTCTACAGCAACGGCTACCTCCCCGGACAACATCAGGCTTCCATCCTGAAGGCGGATGGGACCCTGGCGCTCGCCAACATCAAGCCCGGCGAAGCCGATGCCGCGCAACGCCGCCGCCTCGGCTTCATCCAAGAAGTCGACCAAGCCTTCGCCGAAACGACGCGGGAGCCGCAGGTCGAGGCGGCCATCCGCAATTATGAAACCGCCTACCGGATGCAGGCGGCAGTGCCGGAGGTCTGTGACCTGAACGGGGAGACGGAAGCCACCCAGCAGATGTATGGCTTGAATTCGCCGGACAAACTGACCGCGAGCTACGCCCGGCAAGCCCTGCTCGCCCGCCGTCTCGTTGAGCGCGGCGTGCGTTTCGTGGAACTCAGCTGCCTCTCGGCGGGCATCGGTGCGGGCGGGGCAGCCAACCCCTGGGACCAGCACGGCGCCATCGCCAAGGGCCACGGAGCCATGGCGCATCAAGTCGACCAGCCCATTGCCGCCCTCCTCAAGGACCTCAAGCAACGCGGCCTCCTCGAGAGCACCATCGTGATCTTCTCGGGCGAGTTCGGCCGGACCCCCTTCTCGCAAGGCAGCGATGGCCGCGACCACAACCCTTATGGGTTCAGCCTCTGGGTCGCCGGCGGCGGCTTCAAGGCCGGCACCGCCTTTGGGGCGACCGATGAGTTGGGGTACTACGCCGTCGACCAGCCGCTGACGGTCTACGACTTCTGGGCGACCATCCTGCATCAGCTAGGACTCGACCACGAGAAGCTGACATATCGTTTCGGGGGACGGGATTTCCGTCTGACCGATGTGCACGGCAACGTGATCGAACCTATCCTCGCCTAAGGCTTGGCCTCACGAACCGCCGCGGCGGATCTCGGAACCCTCGAAACGGATCGAGACGCGCCAGACCTTCTTCACGCGGGTGAGGATGCGGCCACTGATCGGCTCGACGCTCTCCGGGATCTCGATGCGATGGAGGTCCACGACGGCGTGGAAACCGCGCTCGGAGAAGATGTCGATGAACATGGCGATGGCCAAGGAGTCGTCGAAGACCGGGGTCTCGGTATTGACGTGCGCCTGACCGGAGATGGCGTGCGAACGGATGATCGGCAGGAACTTATCCTGGATGAGGTCGATGACGCGCCGGAAGGTCACCGCATGGCGCTCGGCGTAGTCATCGAGGCGACGGACGAGGTCTTGGCGGGCGTGCTGGACGATCTGCGACGACAACGGGATCGGCGAGATCAAGTCATAGGTCTCTTCCGACAGCTCGAGCGAGCTCTGGTACTGGAGTTCCTTGATGATGCGGGCCTGGACTTCGGGCAACGACCCGTGCGCGTTGATGAAGTGGTAGTGGAAGATGTCCCGCAGCGACTGGAGCGGCTCGTACGTGCGCTCCTTGAAGACGCGGTACCGATTGCGGGCGGCCTCCGCGCTCAGGTCGGTCTTGCGAATCTCGGGGACCGGCGCGCCGTCGGCCTTGGTGCGCTCACTGAGGGCGACGGCCTCGGACCCGCGCTTCAACTGACGGCGGACGGATTCGTTTTCGTCGACGAACAGAACGAGAATATGGAAATGCGGCTTCGGGAAACGGATACCCTCGGGGGAATGCCGAAATTCCTGGCGCAACTCATTGAGGCGAGCGAAGAGGTGCTTGAGGCACTCCACCTGCACCATCGAGCGAGGGAAGCCGTCGACGACGGCGCCGGTCTCGAACTGCGGCTCCAGAAGCTTGCGGAAGAGCAGTTCGACGACTTCACGATCGCCGACGAGCATGCCGGCATCGATGCGCTTCTTGGCCTCGGGACTCGACAAGAGGTCGCTGACCACGATGGGTTCCGCCCCGTAGTCGCGGTACTGCAGGATGAACTGCGTGTTGGTACCCTTGCCGGCACCGGGCGCACCGTTGAGCCAGAAGATCTCACGGGGGAAGGAAAGCTTCGCTCGCCCGAACTCCCGTTCCAAGGATGCCCACACGGAATCGAAGATGATCTGGGCGTCTTTGACTTCTAAGTCGGAAACCGAACTACCGGAGGGTCTGGTTTGAGCGTCGCTCATGAAAGGGGTAAAGTTAAGGCATAAGCTGCCCCGCCCCTACTGCGAGGCGAAAAGCAGCCTACTTTCCCTCAGAACCCTTCGTTTTAACCTCATCGGTACCGACGGGAACGACCGGTAAACCCGCGTCCGTCGAGCGATTACGACGGAATTGGTAGCGGTTGATGTCCTGCATGGAAATCTGGTCGACGGACTTCGGCTTGGCGCGATCGGACGCCATCAGCGGGGCTACATTGTAGCGGCTGTTCGATTCGGTGGTCAGCCGCTCATCCCAGCCGGCGATATCGGCGGTGCGACGCGCCCACGGCGAAGTCGGTCGCTCGATGGACTTCACTTCGATCAGGTTTTTCTCCTGAGCGTTGCCGCGATCGAAGCTATCCACCAGATCCACCTCGGCTTTCTTGCGCCCGAAAGTATCGAACTTCCCGCTCCACGTATCCATGGTGACCAGATTCTCGCGGGAGTATGGACGCTCCCCGCCCAGTTCCGCGGTCTTGGTTTCATAACGCTTCTCGATGAGGTTGGATCCTTTGGCGGCATTCTTCAGCGCGGAGTTCACATCCACGTTGGGATCGACTTCCTTATTCCCGTTGCTGAACGGACTCTTGCCGCTCATCGAAAAACCGTTGAGGCGACGACCGTCCGCCGAAACCAAATCTTGGGGGGCGCCGCCCGTAGACTCCACCCGCGCGGAACCGGCACCAGGAGCGGTCGCCACCGAAGGGCGGTCGGCGGGACGCGTGCCTCCGATCGTCGTCTTGGGCGCCAGCGGGGCACCGGGGTCGATCGGACGGCCATCCGCGTCGTAACGGATCACCTGGGTGCCTTCGACGCCGCCTTCCGCCGAGACAGTGTAGCCGGAGACCCTGGGCTTCTCCGCCGCATCCGCCAAGCACAGCCAACCCGACGCGCAAGCGGCCAGGAGGGCGAAGTGGGAGGGACGGAGGGACACGACCCGGAGAGATTGGGGGATTTCCGGCCCAACCTCAACCCTGACTTAACGGGGGATGGGCTGCGGTTTCGCCCGCCAGATATGCTTGGCGTAATCGCCAATCGACCGATCGGAGGAGAATTTCGCGCAGCGGGCGACGTTACGGATGGCCATGGCAGCCCACCGACGGCGGTTGGCGAAGGCCTGCTCCGCCCTCCCCTGGGCTTCCACGTAACTGCGGAAGTCGGCCAAGACGAGGTAGGGGTCACCCCCGGCCACAAGTGAATCGGCGACGGGCGACAAGGCGCCGGGTTGCTCGGGGGTGAAGGCGTCGGAGCGCAGCCAATCCAACAACGCGGCCAACTCGGGGTCCGACTGCAAGACCGCCTCGGGGGAATAACCGCGGGCGTAGAGCTCGGCGACTTCTTCGACCTGGAGGCCGAAGATGAAGATGTTTTCGTCGCCCACTTCTTCGTGGATCTCGACGTTCGCACCGTCCAAGGTGCCGATGGTGACGGCCCCGTTGAGGGCGAGCTTCATGTTGCCGGTGCCGGAGGCTTCCTTGCCCGCCGTCGAAATCTGCTCGGACAAGTCCGCCGCCGGGATGATCTGTTCGGCGAGCGAGACGCGATAGTCGGGCAGGAAGACGACCTTGAGCAAGCCGCGCACCCGCGGGTCGTTGTTGATGACCGCACCGATGCGGTTGATCGCATGGATGATGTGCTTGGCCAAGGCGTAACCGGGGGCGGCCTTCGCGCCGAAGATGCAGACGCGCGGCTGCACCTGCGCGTCGGGATTGTTGAGGATCTTCCGGTAGAGGTGCAGAATATGCAGCAGGTTCAGGTGCTGGCGCTTATACTCGTGGAGACGCTTGATCTGCACGTCGAACAAGGCGTCTGGCGAGACTTCGACCCCGACGAGTTCCTTGATGCGCGCCGCCAACTTGACCTTGTTCGCCCGCTTGATCGCCAAGAAGCGGTCCTGGAAAGCCGGCTTGTCGGCCAAGGCATCCAAGGCCCGCAGCTGGCTCAGCTGCTTCTCCCAACCCAGCCCCGCCACTTCATCGCACAAGGCCGCCAGCGGCTGATTGCAGCCCCGAATCCAGCGCCGGGGGGTCACGCCATTGGTCACGTTGATGAACTTGTTCGGCCAAAGGGCATCGAACCCGGGGAAGAGATGGGCGCGCAAGAGCCGGGTATGCAGTTCCGCGACGCCATTGACGTGGTGCGAACCGACCACGGCCAAGTGGGCCATGCGCACGCGCTTGACGGAGCCTTCCTGGATGATGGAAAGCTCCTCCTTCTTGGCGTCGTCGCCGGGCCAACGGTCGTCGACGTCGCGCAGGTGGCGGCGGTTGATCTCGTAGATGATCTCGAGGTGGCGCGGGAGGACCTTCTCGAAGAGCGGCACGGACCACGTTTCCAGCGCTTCGGGCAGCAAGGTGTGGTTGGTGTAGCTGAAGACGCGGGTGCACACGGACCAAGCGTCATCCCAGCTGAGGCGCTCGACGTCGATGAGCAGGCGCATCATCTCGGCGACCGAGATGGACGGGTGCGTATCGTTGAGCTGCACGGCGACCTTCGCCGGCAGGTTCGTGAAATCAGGGTTCAGGCGCAGGTGCCGACGCAGGATGTCCTGCAGCGAGCACGAGACGAAGAAGATCTGCTGGACCAAGCGCAGTTCCTTGCCGCTTTCGGTGCTGTCGTTCGGGTAGAGCACCTTCGAGATCGTCTCGCTGGCATCGCGGTCGCGGACGGCTTCCACATAGCCGCCGCGGTCGAAGGCGCGGAAGTCGAATTCCGTCGTCGCCTTGGATTCCCAGAGGCGGAGAAAGTTGACGCTGCTGGCGGCGAAGCCGGCGATGGGGATGTCCCACGGCACGCCGATGAGGTCACGGGTCTCGAGCAACTCGGCGCGATGGTTGCCGCGGTCGTCGACGTTGTGCTGCACCCGTCCGTAAAGCGGCACGCGCACGCGGTAATTAGGGCGACGGATCAGCCATGGGTTGTTGTTCGCCAACCAGGCGTCGGCGACCTCGACCTGGCGGCCCTGGACGAAGGTCTGGCGGAACAAACCGAACTCGTAATGGATGCCGTAACCGACGGCCGGGATATCCAACGTCGCCAGCGAATCCAAGAAGCAGGCGGCGAGGCGGCCGAGGCCGCCGTTGCCGAGGCCCATGTCGGCCTCTTCTTCCGTCACCGTCTCCAGGTCCTGCCCGAGGCTCTTCAAGGCGGCCCCCGCGACCTCGCGCAGGCCGAGGTTCACGAGGTTGTTGGAGAGGACGCGCCCCATCAGGTATTCCAAGGAGAGGTAATAGACGCGCCGGACGTTCTCGGAGGCGTGCACCGACTGCGTCGCGATGTAACGCTCCAACATCTGGTCGCGGGCGGCCATGCAGGTCGCCGACCACCAATCATTGCGCGTGGCCGTGATCGGATCCCGCGCGAAGGTGCTTTTCAGGTGGCGGAGAATCGCTTCGCGGAACGCGGCGACCGACGGTACCGGGGCAGCCGACGCGACCGGCGCTGGCTTCTTCACAGCTGTTTTGGTAACCGCCTTGGCCTTCGGGGCCGGCTTGACCGGTCGACGAGCAGCGGACTTGGGAGCGGGCTTCTTTTTCTTAGGCATGTGCGGTAAAATAGGACACCCCTACCCTAAGCCACAAGCGAGCCAAAACCGCGTCAACCCTGTGCCAGTTGGCGCAGCTTGTTCAAATCCAGCTTGCCCGTGCCCAAAATCGGGATGCCGGGTACTTTCTTGAACACCTTGGGGATCCACAGGTTCGCCAAGCCTTCGGCCGCCAGCGCGGCCCGCACCGCGTCGGGATCCAGGTCGACCGAGTGCAGGACCACCAGTTGCTCGCCCTTGGCGGGGTCGCTGACGGCGGAAACCGCCAGCAAGACTTCCGAGGCCGCTTGCAGGTTCAAGGCTTTGAGCAAGGCCTGCTCGACCGTTCCATGCGGCACCATCTCGCCCCCGATCTTGGAGAAGCGCGACAGGCGGCCCGCCAGATGCAAGAAGCCGTCATCGTCCAAGCGCGCCAAATCGCCGGTGCGGTACCAACCGTCGACCTTCGCCTCGGCCGTCCGGTCAGGATCACCGAGATAGCCCTTGAAAACATTGGCGCCGCGGACTTCCAACAAGCCCACCTGCCCCGGCGGCACTTCCGCTCCGGTTTCGACATCCACGAAACGGACAGCGACGCCGATCACGGGGCGCCCGACGGAGCCACGGACATTACCCGTCCAGATGCCGTTAGGGGCTTCGTCTTCGGCCTTGTCGGGGACATTGACCGCGAGCACCGGACTCGTCTCCGTGATGCCGTAGCCCTCGAGCATCGGCGTCTGCAGTTGCTCCGTGAAACCCGTGGCCAAGTCATCGGGCAGCTTCTCCGCACCCACGACGGCCCATTCCAGGGATTTGAGGTCGTCCGCGGTGGCACGACGCAGGTAAGGACGGAGGAAGGTCGGCGTGCCCACCGTGACCGTGACATGTTCTTCCTTGATGGCCTTGATGGCGCCGTTCGTGTCGAGCGGCGACGGCAAGGTGACCAGCGTACCGTCACGCGAGAGGCAATACCAGAGACCCACGGTGAAGCCAAAGCTGTGGAAGACCGGCAGGCTGGAAAGCAAGACGGCCGACGAAGGCAAGATATCAGCGTCCTCGATTTGGCGCAGGTTGGCCAAAATATTGCGGTGAGATAGGACGACGCCCTTCGGCTCCCCGGAACTTCCGCTCGTGAACAACAACGCCGCTTCGTCATCGTCGCCCCGCGAGGGCGCTCCCAAGAGGAGCGGAATCCAGCGCGCGGGCAAGGCCCGCACCAAAGCCATGCGCCAAGCGACCTGCCAGCGGGGCAACGACTGCAGTTCAGTGGCGATGTCCAGCACCCGGTCGCCCCATGGGAAGTCGGGGAACTTCTCGGCCAACTTCACCTTGAAGGCTTCGGCGGTGATGACCAGATCCACCTCCGCACGTTGCAAGCACGACAGCACCTGCTCACGACCGAGCGTGAAGTTCAGGTTGACCGGGATCTTGCCGGCCAAGACGCACGCCAGGTTGGCGACGGCGGCGGCGACGCCCGGCGGCAAGACGATGGCGACGCGGCGGGCGGGTGTCGCCGCCCGCAGGCGCTTGGCCATGACCCAGCCGAGGGACAACAAAAGCGCGCCGGAAAATTCCCGCCGTGCGCCGGTGCGATCGATGAGCGCCGGCTTGCCACCTTTGGCCGCCAAGCCCACGACCACCTCCCGCGCCAGGTGGCCCCGCAGCGAGGGTCGCAGGGCGAATGCTTCGGCGGTCAATTGCAGCAAGCGCAAGCGGGTCTGGGCATGCTCCGAAGAAGGGAAAGGCGTCCCGAATACAGCGGCGATCGGCCGGGGAAAATGCTTCGGCCACTTGAAGAAGGACTTACCGCCCAGGTGACTGAAGATGGAGCCCCATAAGCCATCCATGGCGACCGGCACGATCGGCACGTTGGCGCGACGCGCGATCAACTCGAAGCCGCGACGCAACGGCAAGACCCCGCCGTTACGCGTCAGACTACCCTCGGGAAAGATGCAGACGAGCTCGCCGTCCTTGAGGGCGTCGGCCGACTTCTGGATCGCATCCTTGGCCTTCTCTTCGGCGACCGGAATGGTCCGCATCAGGCGGGTCAACTTGCTCAAGATCGGATTGCGCTCGAAGCCCTCCCAGGAGAGGAAACGGATCGGCCGCGGGCAGAGCACGCCGAGCACCACCACATCGACGTAGGAAACGTGGTTGCAAACAATCAACGCACCGCCCGTCTTCGGTAGGTTCTCCAGCCCACGGACTTCCACGCGATAGAAGACCCGGACGAAACACCAGCAAATCGTCTGCATCAAGCAGTACCCCCAACTCATCGAGGCGTCGCGGCGAAACCCGCGCCAAAGATAGAGAAGGAGGAATAAGCCCGGCGCCAATAGAGCGAGACCGAGCATGAGAAGCAGGAACTGGGGTACGGACACGTCTCACCCATAGGCACCCCCGGGCCGCAGGGCAAGCCGAGTCCTTTCGGGTTGACCCCTCTCCTCTAGACGTTGCCTTAAGGAGCTACCCTCATGCGCGACTACGTCCTCAGACGGTTGCTGCTCCTCCCCTTGACCTTCATCGGGATTACTTTCGTGGCGTTCTGCTTCACGCGCTTCGTACCCGGCGGCCCCATCGAACAAGCCATGGCCGAACGGCAACAGGCCGACCAGAAACGCGGCAGCGGGAAGGCACGCCCCACGGGCCCGGCTTCCCCCGAAGAGCTCGACAACCTCAAGCGTCGGTATGGCTTCGACCGACCTCTCGTCGAAGCTTATGCCATTTGGCTCGGCGTCTGGCCCGGCCCGGCCCTGCAAGCCACGGCGCGACTGGACGCCCAAGGCATCGCGCAACTGGAGGTGGCCGACGAGACCAAGCCCGGCGGCTCGGTGAAGATCAAGGTGACCGCCGAGGGCAACACCTTGACCGTGCGCAACGTCGACGGGAGTCTCCGGACCGGCTGGAAAGCCGAGCCCGCCCCCCTGCCCGACGATCCCGACAAGGCCATGCGCATCGTCGCCTTCCACCCTTCGGTCTCGGGCGTATTGCAACTGAACCTCGGCACCTCGACGGACTCCGACAAGCCGGTCTGGGATGAAATCAAGTCGCGTTTGCCGCTCTCCCTCTGGTTTGGGTTCTGGACGATGGTCATCGCCTACGGGGTCTCCCTCCCGCTGGGCGTCATCAAGGCACTCAAGCGCGACAGCTGGTTTGATACGCTCAGTTCACAGGCCCTGTTCATCCTCTATTCAATTCCAGGCTATATCCTCGCCGTGGCCTTGTTGCAGGTCCTCTGCTTCCAGCTTGGCTGGTTCCCGACCAAGGGCTTCGCCTGGGATAGCCTCACTTGGGGCGGACGGCTCCAGCACACCGTGCTGCCGCTGGCCTGCATGACCATTGGTTCCTTCACGGCCCTGACGTTGTTCACCCGCAACGGCCTCCTCGAAAACCTCGGCTCCGACTACGTCCGCACCGCTCGCGCCAAAGGCGTGGGCTTCAACCGCATCGTCTATGTCCATGCCCTGCGGAATTCCTTGATCCCCATCGCGGCGACGTTCGGACACAACCTCGGCTTCTTCCTGACCGGGGCCTTCCTCATCGAAGTGACGTTCAACATCCCTGGCATGGGTCTGCTCGGCTTCGACGCGCTCTCGCACCGCAATTTCCCGGTCTTCCTCGGTCTCCTCACCCTTTCCAGCCTGGCGATGCTCCTCGGCAACATCGTCTCCGACCTCTGCGTGGCCGCCGCCGATCCACGCATCCGCTTCGATAAAAAAGCATGAACTGGCTCGACCCCCTCACCCGTCGGCGCCTCGAGCGTTTCCGCCATCACCGCGCCGGCTGGTGGTCCTTCTTGGCCTTGAGCACCCTCACGCTGCTGGCGCTGCTCGGACCCTTGCTCGTCGGCAACCGCCCGCTGGCGCTGCAGATCGACGGGCAACGGCGCTTCCCGGTGTTCGCCGGCTTCATCTCGGCGCAGGAACTCGGCTACAGCGGCGAAGCCGAACCCAAGTATCGCCTGCTCGCCAAACAGGTCGCCGCCGACGGTCGCGGTTGGGTGCTCATGCCGCCGATTCCCTTCGCCCCCGATGAAGTCTGCGAAGTCATGCCCGCCGCCCAACAGGATGCCGCCGGCAGATGGTGCGAGCCCCGTGGGATCATCGAAGAAGGCCGCATCTTCACGCTCAATCCCGACGGTACCCGGGCGCGCTCCTGGACCATCGTCAACGGCCAGCTGTCGGGCGACGCCAAGATCATCGTCGACGGCACCACCGTCGCCCGCGCCAAGTTCGTGGACGGCAAGGTCGCCTTCACCTGGCCGACGGGGGCCCCGCAGGACTGGACGCCCCGCGGCACCCTCTACACCATGATTCCCTCGCCGTGCGCGCCCGGGCAAGATGGCCATTGGCTGGGCACCGATGAATCGGGCCACGACATCCTCGCGCGACTCTGGGGCGGCTTCCGACTCCTGCTCTTGGCCGCGGTGCTCTTCGTGCCCGCCGTCTATGCCGTTGGCCTGCTCCTCGGCGCCGCCATGGGCTACTTCGGCGGACTCTTCGACCTCATCCTCCAGCGCGTCATGGAGGTCTGGTCGAACATCCCGTTCCTTTACGCCATCATCTTCCTCGCGAGCATCCTGGAGCCGAACTTGACCGTCCTCGCCCTCCTGCTGGTCGCGTTCTCTTGGATCGGCCTGGCCCAACAGCTCCGGGCTTCGGCCTACCAAGTCTCCGCCCGCGATTACGTGAATGCCTCCCGTACGCTGGGCGCCGGCCATCTCCGCATCCTCTGGAAGCACATCTTGCCCAACTGCGCCACGGTCATCCTGACCACCCTGCCGTTCACGCTGCACGGACTCGTCTTCTCCCTCTCGGCCCTCGACTACCTCGGCTTCGGCCTCCCGCCCACCGAGCCCTCGTGGGGCGACCTCCTGCACCAAGGTCGCGAAAACTGGCGGGCGTGGTGGATCCTCACCCCGGCGCTCGCCTGCCTCGTCGGCCTCATGGTCATGATCAATTCCATCGGCGAGGGGCTCCAGGAAGCCTTCGACATCAAACGCGTCCAGAAATGAAAACCCTCTCCGCCCTGCTCGTGGGCTGCCTCGCGGCCCTCACCGCCCACGCCGAAACCTTCCGCGACCCCCGCGCCGCCGAATTCTACCAGCAACATCCGGAGTTCTTCCGCTTCGCCCAACCCGGCGACCTGCCGAAGGACCTCGATTGGAAGGATGGTTCCGAGCAGCCGGAATTCGCCGACCCGCGCGCCATCCGGGGCGGCACGCTGCACCAGATGATGATCACGACGCCGCCGACCTTGCGCCGCGTCGGCGCCAACGCGAACAACGGCTTCCGCGCCGACCTCTACGAGAACAACGACCTCGGCCTGCTCGGTTCGCACCCCAACACCGACGAACCCATCCCGGGGATCGCCCTGCGCTGGGCGTTGTCCAAGGATGGCCTCACCGCCTACTTCCAGCTCGACCCGAAGGCCCGCTTCACCGACGGCCAACCCGTCACGGCCGACGACTTCTTCTACACGTTCTACTTCTTCCGCTCGCCCTGGGCGGATGCCGACTGGTACGCCGACTTCTACAGCAAAGAGTTCGGCGGCATCACGCGCTACGATGACCATACCATCGCCGTCCATGCCCCGCGCCTGCGCCCCCGCCAGCTCGAGTGGCTCGGCGCCCTCGGCCCGACGCCCCGCGAATTCTTCAAGGACTTCGGCCCCGACTACCTCAAGCGCTACAATGACCGGCAGCAACCGACGACGGGGGCCTATTACGTCCCCGCCGACGGCTTCCGCCGCAACCACTCGGTGACCCTGCAACGCGTGAAGGAATGGTGGGCCGAGGAGCGCCGGTTCTACCGCCATCGCTACAACCCGGACGCCATCCAGTATCTCGTCATCCGCGAGATGGATAACGCCTACGAGTCGCTCATGGCGGGCGAACTGGACTTCATGCTCATCGGGTTGCCGCGCTTCTGGTACGGCGCCAACGAGAAACCCGCCTACCAATTGGGCTACCTCACCAAGGTGCAATTCTACAACGACATCCCCCGCCCGCCCTACGGCCTCTACATCAACACCCAGAAGCCGGGTCTCGACGACCGCGACGTCCGCATCGGTCTGCAGCATGCCACGGACTTCCAGCGCGTCATCGATGGCTTCTACCGCGGAGACTTCGAGCGCCTGAATCAATTCAGCGAAGGGCTGGGGCAGTACACCGACCCCTCGATCCGCGCCCGACGCTACTCACCGGAACTGGCCCGCGCCGCCTTCGCCAAAGCCGGCTACACCCAGGTCGGCTCCGACGGCATCCTCAAGAATGCGGCGGGTCGCCGCCTGTCCTTCCGCCTGACCTTCGACACGACCGACCGCCGCAAGATGCTGGCGACGCTCATCGAATCGGCCCGGCGGTGCGGCGTCGAGTATGTCCCGGAGACCCTCGAGCACACCACGATGTACCGGAAGGTCATGGAAAAGAACCACGACATCTGCTTCTGGGCTTGGAGCGTCTCCAGCCGCGTCCCCGCCTTCTGGGAATCGCACCACTCCGACAACGCCCTCGAAACGCTCCCGGACGGGCGCCGCGTGCCCAAACGTCAGACGAACAACATCACGGGCATCGACAACCCCGAGCTCTCCAAGCTCATCGACGAATTCCGCGTGGCCACGAAGGAGGCCGACATGATCCGGCTGTCCTTCCGCATCCAAAACATCATGCATGAGGATGCCGACTTCATCCCCGGTTGGCGGGTACCGGGCTACCGGGTCGGGCACTGGAACTGGGTGAAATTCCCCGAGTCCTTCGACGTCCGCGGCGGCGATGAACCCTTGACCTTCGGCCTCTACTGGCTCGACCCCGCGGAGCGCAAAAAGACGCTGGCTGACTTCCGTGCGGGCCTCAAACGCGGCGAACCCAAGTCCGTCGTGCATGACAAGCACCGGGTGAACTGACCGCGGTTCTTCCTTCCCCTCCCCGCCCCTAAAGCCTAACGTCCCGCCATGTCCGCCGCTCCCCTCCTGAAAGTCCAGGACCTCGGTGTCACCTTCCGCTCAAGCGGCAAGGAGACCATGGCCTCGGCCAACGTGAGTTTCGAACTCCGTCAGGGCGAAGTCCTCGCGGTCGTCGGCGAATCCGGTTCGGGCAAGTCGGTCTCGGCCTTGGCCCTGACCCGCCTCTTGCCCGGCGAACCGACCTGCACGATCACCGGGCAAGCCTGGCTCGATGGCCGCGACCTCCTCAGCCTCGACGAAACCGAAATCTCCAAGGTCCGCGGCAAGGAAATCGCCTACGTCTTCCAAGACCCGGGAACCTCGCTGAATCCGGTCTACACGATCGGTTTCCAGATCGGCGAAGCGGTCCGCATCCACCGCCACGAAGTCACCGACGTCGACGCCGCCGTCATCAAGGCCCTCGAAGAGGTCCACATCAACGACCCACGCAAGGTCGCCAACCAATACCCGCACGAACTCTCCGGCGGCATGCAGCAGCGCGCCATGATCGCGATGGCCTTGGCCTGCAACCCGCGCATCCTCGTCGCCGACGAGCCGACGACGGCGCTCGATGTCACGATCCAGAAGGAGATCATGGACCTCTTGGGTCGCCTGCGCAAGGAACGCGGGATGAGCATCCTCATGATCACGCACAACTTCGGCATCGTCGCCAACTTCGCCGACCATGTGCAGGTCATGCGGCACGGTCGCGTGGTCGAGAGCGGCACCGCCGAACACGTGATGAACCACCCCACGGACCCGTACACCAAGGGTCTCATCGCCTGCATCCCGCGCCTCGGCCAACGCCGCCGCCGCCTGACCACCCTCAGCGAAGAACTTTCCAAGTCGTGAGCACCGTCCCTACCGCCCTCCTCGAGATCCGCGACCTTTCGGTCCATTACCCGGGTCGGGCCAACTGGTTCTTCCAGACCGCCGAACCCAAGCGGGCCGTCGATGGCATTGCCTTCACCATCCCCAAAGGCCAGACCGTCGGCCTCGTGGGCGAATCTGGGTCCGGCAAGAGCACGACCGGCAAGGCCATCATCAAGCTCGCCCCGCTGACCTCCGGCCAGATTCTCTACCAAGGCACCGACATCGGCCGCTTGGGCAACGCCGACTTCCTCCCTTGGCGTAAGAAGATCCAGATGATCTTCCAGGATCCCTACAACTCCCTCAACCCGCGCGCGGATATCCTCGGAATCCTCTCCGAACCGCTCGAGATCCACTTCCCGGGCATGTCGAAGTCCGACCGTGAACAACGCTGCGTCGAATTGCTCCGCGACGTCAAGTTACCCCCTGAACACCTCCGCCGGCACCCGCATGAGTTCTCCGGCGGCCAGCGCCAGCGCATTGGCATCGCGCGCGCCCTCGCCGTCCAGCCCGAGCTCATCATCTGCGACGAACCGGTCTCCGCGCTCGACGTCTCCGTCCAGGCGGAAGTCGTCAACCTCCTGCAGGACCTGCAGGAAAAACTCGGCCTCACCTACCTCTTCATCGCGCACGACCTCGCCGTCGTCGAACACGTCAGCGACCACATCTTGGTCATGTCCAAGGGAAAGATCGTCGAACAAGGCGTGCCGTCCGAAATCCTCGGTAACCCGCAGCACCCCTACACCAAGACCCTCTTGGCGGCCGTGCCACGGTTCTGATGTCCACGGAAACCCAGGGCGAGGCCGCACCCCAGCTCGATGCCACCACGCGCGGGCTGGGTTGGTTGTTGCTGGGGATGGCCGGTTTCACCGCTTGGGACCAATGGGCCATCTGGAGCACCAAGGACGACTACACCTTCGGCTACCTTGTCCCCCTCTTCTCCGGCTACGTCCTCTGGGATCGCTGGGAGGAACTGCGTGCTTGGCTGACCGGGAGCCGCTCGACTCCTGGCCCGAGCTGCAGGCCTTGGCTGCTGCGCCTCGTTACCGCGCTGACCTTTGGCGCGCTCCTGACCTTTGCGCTCGGCGCCGCCGCCCGTGCCATCACCGGTACCGGCGTCGTCCCCACCCTCGCCATAGCCTTCGGGTTCGTGGGCACAGCCCTCGGCTGCACCTTCCTCTCGGTGCAAGGCCCGCAGCAGACCGAAGCCACCGGACGCGCCCGGGTCGCGGCCGTCGCGTTGATCCTCTTTCCCGCCGGCGTCTGGCTCATCTCCGGCCCTTTTCTTTACCTCATCGATAACCAGATCAAAGGGGAACTCCTGACGAACGTCACCGAGCTGGTCTCGGGCATCCTGCGCGCCGCCGGCCACTCCATCCGCGTCAGCGGCAACACCATCATCTTCGCGAACAACGACGCCGTCGGCGTGGCCGACGCCTGCTCCGGCATCCGGTCCTTCTCCGCCTGCGTGTTCGTGGGCGCCTTCCTCGGCGCGATCTTCCTGGAAGGCGGTCGCCTCGGCTCCTTGCTCCGCCGGGTGGCGATGATTGCCCTCTCGGCTCTGGCCGCCATCCTGCTCAACATCGGCCGCAACACCTACCTGGCGTTCCATGCGATGAACCACGGCTCACGCTCGCTGGACCGCGACTACAGCGGACTGGAACCGGGCAGCGTCGGCTTTTCTTCCTTCGGCACGGTGCATGATTTCGCCGGCAACGCCGCCATGTTGCTTGCCTTTTTGGTCCTGCTCGCCTGCGTTCCCGTGCTTAACCGCCTCGGCCGAAGGCCTTCCTCCCCCGCATGAAGATTCTCCACATCACGCCGGAAATCGCCCCTTGGTCGAAAGCCGGCGGACTGGGAGACGCCACCGCCGCCCTCGCGAAGAACCTGGCCGCCCTCGGACATGATGTCCGCGTTGCCACGCCGCTCTATGGTTCCGTTCCGGGACGCGAGCAGATGGGTACTTTGCTGGATTCCCTTGGAGTGGAAGTGGGCGGCGACCCCGCCAAAGCGGCTTGCCGCGTCCGCACCGTGGACCTCGCGCCGACGGCGCAGGTCTGGTTCATCGAGCACGAAGATTACTACGGGGCCCGGGAGATCTACCCCGCCCGCGAAGACACCGCCGAACGGGCGGCGTTCTTCGGCCGCGCCGCCCTCGACGCCTGCCTCAAGCTCGGCTGGATTCCCGACGTCATTCATTGCCACGACTGGACGACCGGTCTGGTCCCGGTGCTGCTCAACACGACGTTGAAGGCGTCCCCGCTCGGGCGCTGCGCCTCGATTCTATCGATCCACAACCTCCAGCATCAAGGCCTGCTGAGCCGGCGCATCCTTCCTTTCCTGCGGCTCCCGGAGTGGCTCTTCAAACCCGAGGAGCTCGAATGCCTCGGTGGCGTGAACTTCCTCAAGGGCGGCATCCTCCACGCGACCCGCATCATCACCGTCAGCCCGACCTACGCGCAGGAAATCCTCACGCCCGCCTTTGGTTTCGGCCTGCAAGACGTCGTGCAACGCCGCCAAGCCCGTCTCGACGGCATCCTGAACGGCGTCGACCTCGACGAATGGGACGCGCAAAAGGACAAGCATTTGGCGAAAAACTTCAGCGCCCAGGACCTCGCCGGCAAACGTGCCTGCAAGGTTGACCTGCAAAAACAGTTCAAGCTGACCGATGCTCCCGACGCCCCGCTGGTCGGCGTGATTTCGCGCCTCTGGGACCAGAAGGGCTTGGACCTCGCCGTCCAGGCGCTCCCGAAGTTCCTCCGGGCGGGAAGACTGCAGTTCGTACTGCTGGGTAGCGGCGACGGTTGGCTCGAACAAGAGTACCGCCGGCTCGCCGATAACTTTCCGGGCCGCGTCGGCGTGCGCATCGGCTACGACCACGCGCTTTCCCACCGTATCGAAGCTGGGTGCGACTTCTTCCTGATGCCGAGCCGCTTCGAACCCTGCGGCCTCAACCAGATGTACTCGATGACCTACGGCACCCTCCCGATCGTAAGGTCCACCGGCGGACTGGCCGATACGGTGCGGCACTGGAACCCGACGACCCGCCAAGGTACCGGCATCGTCTTCCAGCACGCCGATGTGGCGGCCGTCGAATGGGCTATTGAGCAAGCCCTCGCGCTTTACGCCCAGCCCGCGGACTTCCGCGCGGCCCAAAAGCAGGCGATGGGGGAAGAATTCAGTTGGCGGAAATCCGCCGCGGCCCACGTGGCGTGTTACGAAAAGGCCTTAGGGCAGCGTTGATTGACTAACTTTTGGCATCCCTGCCTATTATTTGGCAGACGTTAGAGGGTTTATGTCAAAAAAGCGTCTGATTATTCAAGAGAACGATGGCTTTCCGAGCTTTGGCACAGGTTGAGCATAAGGGCAGGTGCTATGAAACACACCTCCCTCCTGTCACTCCTCACCCTCACCGCTGCCTCGGCCATGGCCCAGTCGGCCGCTCCGGCTCCCGCGCTCACCACGTCGGGTAACGTAGCGTTCACCTCCGACTACGTCTTCCGCGGCATCACGCAGAATGGCGGCAAGACCGCCCTCCAGGGTGGTTTCGACGTCGCGCACACCTCCGGCTTCTCCGCCGGCGTCTGGGCTTCGAACGTCAACTGGACTGGCACCACCCTCGAAGTCGATGCCTATGCGGCCTATGGCTTCAGCCTCACCAAGGACATCGCCGCCTCCGTCGGCTACATCGGCTACATCTACGAAGGCAACTCCGCGCTCAACACCAGCGAGCTGAACGTCTCGGCTTCGGCTTACGGCCTCACCGCGAAGATCTCCTACGCCACCACCGACTACTTCGGTATCGCTGGTTCCGGCACCAAGTACTACGAACTGAACTACGCCTACGACGTCGCCGCCGTGAAGGGCCTCTCCCTCGCCCTCCACTACGGCATCACCGATGGCAAGAACGCCGCCTCCACGGATAAGGACTACTCCATCGCCCTGTCCTACCCGGTCCTCGGCTTCACCGGCACCCTGGCCTACTCCAACGGCAGCGGTTCCTTCGCCGGCACCTACGAAGGCATCACGGCCGTCACGCTGAAGAAGACCTTCTAATAGCGGTAACTCTTAGGATATAGCACATAGCCCAGGGGCGTCTTTCGCAAGGAAGACGCCCCTTTCTCTTTGTAGGGTTGAAAAACGGCCGATTCGGATAATGGTGGGCTTTCCGATGATCGAGTCCGCCCGCAAACCCGACTGGCTCCGCGCCAAGCTTCCCACTGGTCCCGACTACCTGGAGACCCGGAAGAACGTCGATGAGCATAAGCTCCACACGGTCTGCCAGTCCGCCCAGTGCCCCAACATGGGCGAATGCTGGTCCCGCGGCAGCGCGACCGTGATGATCCTCGGCAACGTCTGCACCCGGTCCTGCACCTTCTGCGCCGTGCTGTCCGGCCGCCCCAGCGAACTCGACCTCGGTGAACCCGCCCGCGTCGCCGAGTCCATCGCGCTGATGAACCTGAAGCACGTCGTCATCACGTCCGTCGCCCGCGACGACCTCAAGGATGGCGGCGCTTCCGTTTGGGCCGCCACCGTCCGAGCCACCCGCCACCGTTGCCCGACCACCACGATCGAGGTCCTGCCCGCTGACTTCCGCGGCGAACAGGAACACCTCGACACCCTGCTCGACGCGCGTCCCGACATCCTGAACCACAACCTGGAAACCGTGGAACGACTCCAGCGCCCGGTCCGCAAGACGGCGCGCTACGACCGTTCGTTCTGGGTGCTCAAGCATGCGAAGTCCCGCGACTTCGTCACCAAGACCGGCATCATGCTGGGCATCGGCGAACAGAAGGACGAGGTCGCCCAGCTCATCAAGGACATCGCCGCCGCCCAAGTGGACATCCTCACGATCGGACAATACCTGTCGCCCAGCAAGGAACACGCCCCCATCGATCGCTGGGTCCATCCCGATGAATTCGCGGAATGGAAGACCTTCGCGCTCGCCGCCGGCGTCAAGCATGTGGAATCCGGCCCGCTCGTCCGCTCGTCCTACCGGGCCGATGAACAGGCGGTGAAGTTTGGCCTGCTCGCCCGTCGCCCGACGCCGACCAAATAAACCGTGGACGGCCTGCCTCCTGTCGACTTCCGGGCCGAACTGAACGCGGAACAGTACGCGGCGGTGACGTCGCCGCCCGGCCCGGCGCTCGTGCTGGCCGGCGCTGGCTCGGGCAAGACGCGCACGCTGACCTATCGGGTCGCTTGGCTGCTGCACCAAGGGGCCAAGCCCTGGGACATCTTGCTGCTGACGTTCACCAACAAGTCGGCCAAGGAAATGCTCGAACGCGTCGAGGACCTCACCGGCGTCCCGCGCGGGCAGTTTTGGGGCGGCACCTTCCACTCCATCGGCCAACGCATCCTCCGCCGCAACGCCTTGGCAGCCGGCCGTTCGCCCGACTTCACCATCCTCGACCAGAAGGAATCCGAGCAGCTCTTCTCCGAGATTGTGAAGGCCGCCGACGGGGCGTTCATCAAGGACAAGACCAACCCCAAGGCCGCCGTCATCCTCGATGCCTATTCCCACGCCCGCAACACCCTGCGGCCTGTGGCCGAGGTCATCGGCGAGCGCCTCGACTGGATGAAAGGGGGCCCAGAAAAGCTCGTCGGTTTCTGCGACGCCTACGAGGCCGCCAAGAAGGAACGCAACGTTTGCGACTTCGATGACCTGCTCGTCCTTTGGCTCCGCGTACTCGAGAACGACCCCGCGGCCCTGGAGCACTACCGCCGGCGCTTCCAGCACCTGCTCGTGGACGAGTTCCAAGACACCAACCGCCTGCAAAGCCGCATCATCGACCTGCTCGCCTCCCACCACCAGATCATGGCCGTCGGCGACGACGCGCAGTGCATCTACACGTGGCGCGGGGCCGACTGGGAAAACATCGTGGCCTTCCCTTCACGGCACCCTGGCACGCTGATCCATACGATCGATACGAACTACCGTTCGACGCCGGAGATCCTCGCCTTCGCCAATGAGATCCTGAGCCATCGGCCGCGCATCGAGGGCTTCGACCGTCGGCTCAAAGCCGTTCGTCCCGGTGGCCAACCACCGACGGTCTTCACCATCGGCGACACGTCGCAACAGGCCAAGCTGATCGGCCGCAAGATCCTCCAGCTGCACAACGAAGGCCACCCGCTGGCCGACATCCACGTCCTCTACCGGGCGCACTACCAGTCGCTCGAACTGCAGATGGAGTTGAACGCCTTAGGCGTTCCGTTCGTCATCACCAGCGGTCACAAGTTCTTCGACCTCATCCACGTTAAGGATGTGCTCGCCCACCTCCGCTTCATCCAGAACCCTCAGGACCAGGTCGCCCTTTCCCGACTGCTCTGCCTTTTACCAAAGGTCGGTCCCGTCGCGGCTGACAAGATCACGCGCGCCGCGAAGGACATCGAATTGGCTCAAGGCCGTGGCATGGTCCGCGCCCTCCGTGACCCCGCCGTGCTCAAGAAGGTGCCGGAATCCGCGAAGGACGATTTCAACGACCTGACCATCACGCTCGAGGATATGCTCGAGGGCATCGAAGCCGCCCGCCAGAAGCCCGCGCCGACGAATCCGGCGGCCGACCTCTTCACCGCCGCCCGCGACCGCTCGGAAGAAAAAGTCGCGCGCACGCCCGCCGAGACCACGCGCGTCTGCATCGAGGGTTGGTATGGCTCGCACCTCAAGACGCTCTTCCCTGACTGGAAAGACCGCGAACAAGACCTCACTGGTCTGATTGGGTTTGCCGCGAAGTTCGAAGAACTGGGCGACCTCGTCGCCCAAGTCGTGCTGCTCAACGGCGAATCCTCGGATAAGAAGCCCGAGCCCGACCAGGACATGCTGCGCCTGACGACCATCCACCAGTCGAAGGGCTTGGAGTTTCCGATCGTCTTCCTCCTCGGCGTGGCGGACGGCTTGCTCCCGCTGACCCGGGCCATCGAGGACGGCGACGTCGAGGAGGAACGCCGGTTGTTCTACGTCGCCTGTACCCGCGCCGAAAACATGCTCTACCTCTTCGCCCCACGCTTTGCCGTTTCGGGTGAGGGTTATCGCCCCCTCGACCCTTGCCGTTTCCTCGAGGAAATGAGCCCGGATTGTTACGAATTGGCGGATTATGCCCACCGTCGGCTCTAAGCCGCCAGCCGAGTTATGACAGCCCAATCCGGGGTAGTGGCTTGCCATTGCCAAGGTCGGGCATTTATGACTCAAACCAATCTTTATTAGCCACCACCATGCCTAAGGTACTCGTCGCCGACAAAATTTCCGCCACCGGGGTCGCCCTCCTCAAAGCCCAGCCGGGTTACGAGGTCGTCGAAGCCTATGGCTCGACCCCTGAGAAGGTCCTCGCCCTCGTCGCCGACGTGGACGCCATCTTGGTCCGTTCCGAGACCCAGATCACCCGCGAAGTCCTCGCCGCCGCCCCCCGCCTCGTTTGCGTCGGCCGTGCCGGGGTGGGCGTCGACAACATCGACGTCGATGCCGCCACCGAGCGCGGCGTGATCGTGATGAACACCCCTTCGGGCAACACCATCGCGACCGCTGAACTGACCTTCACCCACCTGCTCTCCCTAGCTCGCCCGGTACCCGAAGCCGTCCAGTCTATGCGCGAAGGCAAGTGGGACCGCAAGACCCTCTCCGGCACCGAACTCTTCGGCAAGAACCTCGGCATCCTCGGCCTCGGCCGCATCGGCGCCGAAGTCGCCAAGCGCGCCAACGCCTTCGGCATGAAGGTGCTCGCCTACGACCCGTACCTCACCGAAGCCCGCGCCAAGACCCTCGGCGTGACGATGTCGACCCTCGACGAAGTGTTCGCGCTTTCCGACTACATCACCGTCCACATGCCGCTGACCCCGCAGACCGAAGGCATGGTCAACACCGCGGCTTTCGCCAAGATGAAGAAGGGCGTGAAGATCGTGAACTGCGCCCGTGGCGGCATCGTCGACGAAGCGGCCCTCGTGGCGGCGCTCGCTTCCGGCCAGTGCGGCGGTTGCGGTTTCGACGTGTTCGTCGATGAGCCGATGGCCAAGGATCACCCGCTGCGCGCCTTCCCCAAGGCCCACCTCTCCCCGCACCTCGGCGCCTCCACGGCCGAAGCCCAGGAAAACGTCGGCGTCGAAGTGGCCGAAGCGGCGATCACCGTGCTCAGCGGCGGCTCGCCCGCCAACGCGGTCAACCTGCCCTCCGTCGACTCGCAGACGCTCTCGAGCATCCGTCCTTTCTTGGCCCTCGCGGAAAAGCTCGGCGCCATCGCCCGTCAGCTGGCCGCCCCGGGTCGCATCGAAGCGCTCCGCCTGACCACCTTCGGTACCGGCTCCGACCAAGGCGCCGGCGCCATCGCCCGCTCCATCCAACGTGGTTACCTCCGCGGCATCGTGGAAGGCGTCAATGACGTCAACGCGCCAAGCAAGCTCAAGGCCCTCGGCGTCGAAGTGCAGACCATCCGCTCTTCGGCCGAAGCCGACTACAAGGAACTCATCCTCGTCGAAGCCCTCCTCGCGGGCGGCAAGTCCGTCTCCGTCGCCGGCACCGTGCTCGGCAAGGCGCAGTCCGCGCGCGTCGTCTCCATCAACGGCCGCACGCTCGAGTTCGTCCCTGAAGGCAAGTTGCTCCTCATCGAAAACCAGGACCAGCCCGGCATCATCGGCGCCCTCGGCACGCTTCTCTCCAAGGAAAGCGTCAACATCGCGAACATGGCCCTCAGCCGCACCGGTGGCGCCAATGCGCTCGCGGTCTACCAGCTCGACACCGCACCGGGTGCCGCGGCCTTGGCTGAGATCCTCCGCAACCCGGCGATCGTCAGCGCCAAGCTGATCGACGCCTAAGCGATGCTGCTCGCCCTCGGGATCAGCGCTTTAGTCGGATACCTTCTGGGTTCCGTCAACTTCGCTGTGCTCGTATCGAAGCGCTACGGCGTCGACATTCTCAAGGAAGGCTCCGGCAACCCGGGTGCGACCAACGTCAAGCGCGTGCTCGGCAAAGGACCCGGCAACCTCGTCTTCGCCCTCGACGCGCTCAAGGGTGCGGCGGGAACAGGCCTTGGATACGTCATCGCCTACATAATCTACCTCCGTCCGATCTTCGATAAGTTACTGGAAGCCGACGCCGTCACTCACCCAAACAAGACGCTCCTGATGCATTTCCAGGACTTTCTCGTAAGCGTCACCAATATCGGGAATTACTCTGACGTCGACGTCCTGTTCGCCATCGTCGCCGCCGGCTTCGTCGGCACGCTGCTGGGCCACTGCTTCTCCTGCTTCCTCGGCTTCAAGGGCGGCAAGGGTGTGGCTTCGACCATCGGCGGCCTGCTGGTGCTCCTGCCGGTTCCGATCGTGATCGGCGCCGCGCTGTGGGCCATCGCCTTCTACACGACGCGCTACGTCTCCGTCGCCTCGCTCGCGCTGGGCCTCTCCCTGCCGCTCTCCTGCTGGCTCCTGCCGCAGTTCACGTCGCTGCAGTTCGGCACCGCCCAACTCGTCTTCGCCGGCGCCATCGCCCTCTTCAACGTCTGGACGCACCGCTCCAACATCGGGCGCCTCGTCCGCGGCGAAGAGAATAAGTTCACCAAGCAAGCCTCCTGATTTTTCATGTCCGCCCCTCGCACCATCGGCATCGGTATCCTCGGCTTCGGCACCGTCGGCCAAGGCGTCTGGAAGCACCTCTCGGAGAAACAGTCCGACCTGGAATCGCGCCTCGGCGTGAAGCTCGACCTCCGCAAGGCCTGCGTCCGCGACCTCAAGAAGAAGCGCGCGGTCAAGATTCCCGCCGGCAAGCTGACCAAGAACCCGCTCGAGATCATCGACGACCCCAAGGTCCACGTGGTCTGCGAACTCATCGGCGGCACCACCAAGGCCCGTGAACTCACCCTGCGGGCCCTGCGCGCCGGCAAGGTCGTCGTCTCGGCCAACAAGGCCCTGCTCTGCGAACACGGCCCCGAAATCTTCGCGGCCGTCCGCCAGCATGGCGGCCAGTTCCTCTTTGAAGCCAGCGTCGCCGGCGGCATCCCCATCATCAAGGCCATCCGCGAAGGCCTCGTCGCCAACCGCTTCGAGCTCATCGTTGGGATCTTGAACGGCACCTGTAACCACATCCTCACCCGCATGGGCGAAGATGGCCTCTCGTTCGCCGATGCCCTCAAGGAAGCCCAGGAACTGGGTTATGCCGAAGCCGACCCGACGCTCGACGTCGACGGCATCGATGCTTGGCACAAAGCCTCCATCCTCGCT
>Ga0255119_1000027_pt1 | contig 37943 bp, 41 predicted proteins | sample Law_Atlam_RepC_8_2_FD_188578 | JGI IMG/M metagenome (GOLD analysis project Ga0255119, IMG submission 188578) | Freshwater microbial communities from St. Lawrence River, New York, United States - Law_Atlam_RepC_8h | ecosystem: Environmental > Aquatic > Freshwater > River | place: USA: New York... | reverse complement strand
GAATGGGGTTGAGAAATTGTTGGGTTTAGTTTTTCATCCAGATGGGCGAATTGAAAACTTTGACCCACCACCACGACAAGGTTTACCCAAGACTGGTTGGCGCATTCAGCGGCAAATGCGTAATCCAAACCATGCAGCGCTGCAAATTATTGATACTCTCGAAGATACGCCCTTTTATGCCCGCTCCGTACTCAGCAGTGAACTCCTTGGCGAGCGTGTGACATCCTTTCATGAAACCTTAGATATACCTAGATTATCTTCGTGGGCAGTGCAATTTATGTTGCCGTGGCGTATGCCAAGGGTGAAATAAATTAACTTGTTTGACTAATCTCTAAAAGCCATGCATGAATATGTTCTATATCCATTTGCTTTTGTTTAAACAGATCCATGATTTTGGAATAGATTCTATTTGAATCAACCATTAATTGATAACCATTCATTCTTAAAAATACGTCCATTGCGGCAAAAGCAATCCTCTTATTTCCATCAATAAATGGATGATTAATAATCAAACTCTCAAATAATGCCGCTCCTTGCAAAAGCGTATCTGCATAATAGCCAGACTGTGGACGAAAAACGGCTGCTTCCAGCAGGCCTAAATCACGAAGCCCGAGCGAACCACCGTATCGCTCGATCAGGACATGATGCATCACCTCGACATCGTGTGTCGTTAAATAACGAGACATTGACTGAAAAACTTACTTTGCTAGCTTTTGATAAAGCGCATCAAATTGATTTAAGCTCTGGGCAAAATGATTCATGGCATTACCTTTGGACTTTAGAACGCCCTTCTTAACGAGATAATCACTGAGAGCCTCATCCAAAATAGAATGCATTTTTCTACCCTCACGCTGTGCAAGCTCCTTCATGGCATTGAGGATTTCAGGGCTAGCCTGAGACGAGAATTTACTAAGTTGCTGATTGGGCATTATCTACACTTTCAAGAATTATCTTGATTATTCAAGAAATTTCATGAAATGTCAAGCCCTTTTCAGCCAAAGCCTCCAGCCTGAAACCGGTCCTCAACGCTGAGTTCCGCTTCGCGCTTGCGTTCCTCAACACGCTCCAGTAGATCAACTACCCACGTTAGTCGCTCATAGATAGTTCCACCGTAGTGACGAATATGCGTTGTTTTGCTGACTGCATCAATCAAAAACTGAATCGAGCAATGGGCCTCTTTTGCCATGCGACGATTCGAGAACTTCGCAATGATCGCCGAGGCTGCTTGTGTTAGCAGAACTAATTTACGCTGCTTCGAGACCACGGCGCGTACCGACACAGAATCAAGATTTAAACGTTCTAGCTCACGACCGATCTCGGCGTAAATCAAACGCGCCGCCTGTATCGCAGGTCGGCAATCCCATGGCAAATCACTAATACCAATCTCGGCCTGTTTATAAAGCAGATCTGCCTCTTTTAATAATCGTGCCACTACTCTAGAAAGAGATTCATTAAATTGAGGATTTTGTAACCACTCTTCTTTGTTAATGCCCTCTTCTCTTAGCCACTGCAAGGGAAGATAGATACGGCCATTTAATGCATCTTCACCCACGTCGCGGGCAATATTTGTTAATTGCATGGCCAAACCAAGATCGCATGCGCGCGCTAAGGTCTCTGGTTCGCGTTTACCCATAATTAAACACATCATGGCGCCAACAGTACCAGCAACACGTGCGCAGTAATCCAATAGATCATCAAAGGTCTCATAAGTCCGGTATTGCGTATCCCACTCATAGCCCTCAATCAAGGCAAGGGGTAATTCTTTTGGAATATCAAATGCCCTGACCACTTCGGAAAGTGCCCGATCCGCAGGAATATCGCCCGGATGTCCTGCATAAATCGCAGTAAGTCGTTCTTGCAGGGTATGGATAGATTCCGCAGTAGCATCGGCCGCATCGGCAATGTCGTCAGTGATTCGGCAAAAGGCATATAGAGCGGTAGCAGGATCACGCACGCGACTTGGGAGGACACGCGAAGCGGCAAAGAAGGATTTTGAGCCGTCACGCATGGTCTCCACGCATTGATTTAAATCATCGTCAAAGTGGTTTGAGCTACGATTCATTTGGCATATCCTGTCGCAACGTTGACTGGGTGTGGAACAACGGACATCAAAGCCTTAGCAGACGACAAGACGCCTGGTATCCCTGCCCCAGGATGTGTGCCCGCACCGACCATGTATAAACCTTTTACATCCTCACTACGGTTATGAGGCCTAAACCACGCACTTTGTAGGAGCAATGGTTCAAAACCGAAGGCTGCGCCCTTTACCGATAACAGTCGATCCTGAAAATCTTGCGGGGTCATTAAGAAAGAGGTGGTCACATGATCTTGTAAACCTGGCAATACCGATTGGTCCAAATACTGTGCGATGGTTTGTCGATAAGGCTCGGCCTGTTCCTGCCAGTTTGTGCCACTATCTAAATTAGGGACTGGTGCAAGTACGTAGAAAGTATCGTGCCCATCCGGAGCCAAACTCGGATCGGTTGCTGTAGGTCGATGCAAATACAAACTAAAGTCTTCGGCTAGGACTTTACGCTTAAAGATGTCCGTTAGTAGCTCCCGATAACGCTTACCCAATAAAATCATATGATGGGGTACATCGTGATATTGGCGATTGGTACCAAAGTACCAAACAAATAAGCTCATCGAGTACTTGCTACGCTCTACTTTTTTATCAGTCCAAACTCTTCGGTGTTGTGGCTCAATCAGTTTCTGGTAGGTCCATGCAGCATCGGCATTTGACACCACAATATCGGCTGGCACAAAATCGCCATCCGCTAGGCTGACCCCAACCGCTTTGCCGTCACGAACTTCAATTCGTTTTACTTCGGTATTACATTGCACACTTACACCCAAATCACCCAATAGACGAACTAAGCCTTTGATCAAAGCACCGGTTCCTCCCATGGCAGAGAAGACTCCATGTTTGCGTTCTAAAGAATTAATCAGTGAATACACGGCTGTGACCGAGAATGGATTACCACCGATCAAGAGCGGATGAAAACTCATCACTTGACGTAATTTGTCATTCTTTAAATGGCGCGCTACTAAGGTATAAATACTTTCCCATGCCTTCATCTTAATCATAGAAGGAAGCGCTTCTGCAACGTCGCTTAAGGAATCAAACGCAACATGACTAAGCTCTTCAAAGCCCAGCTGATAGCACTTCTCAGCCTCTGCTAAAAAGCGATCGTAACCTGGTAAATCGGAAGGGCTGAACTTGGCAACCTCTTCGCGCATGCGCTGCAAATCCCCGGTGTAATCAAAGTGAGTGCCGTCGTCAAAACGAATTCGGTAGAAGGGATCCATCAAGCGCAAATCAACATCGGTCTCTAGTTTTTCACCGCACAACTCCCAGAGCTCTTTTAACAGAAATGGTGCTGTAATAATGGTTGGGCCAGCATCAAAGGTATAGCCATCGCGCTGATACACATAAGCGCGCCCGCCAGGTTTATCCAGCTTCTCTAAAATCTTCACGCGGTAGCCTTTATGGGATAACCGAATAGCTGCTGCTAAACCGCCAAAGCCGCTGCCAATGACTACCGCAATAGGCCGATCATCACTAGGAAAGTATGTACGTTTGAGCATATATTTGTGTTGAGAAAAAAATAGCGCCACGAGGACGCCATTAATTACCGCTTATATCATCTTCACTTCATCGTTAATGTTTTTTTCTCATCTGACTTTGGTGCCGCGCGCGGTGCCGGTGTGCCAGTTAAGAAAGGATAGTCTTTGAGCATCGATACACCATACAGTGGTTCATATGCCCCTTGGTGACAGGTTGCGCAATTATTTTTTAGAACATCTCCTTCAGGCCCCAATCGATGTGCTGGGAATACGCTGGTCAGCGGCACCATATAGTTATTGTTAAGATCTCGGACCATACGAATGCCATACCAAGCAGTCATGCGTTGCGGTGGGCTTTGTGACCACTCAGGCATCGCTCGGGTGTTATGACAGTACGCACAATTTACGCCAAGTGAAGTTGACATATGTACCATCAAGCCAAAGACCTTCTCCGTATCTTGAATGCTGTTCTTATTACCAGTTGGTAATGCCGTTGGGCCATTCATGCGAATGTTCTCTGCTTTTAACAAATAGGGCGTAAAGGGATCGTAAGGAAGATCGCTTAATCCAACCGATGGTGATGGCGTATTTTGACCATTCTTACCACTTAAGAACCCACTACCCTGAGGTTTAGCAGGGTCAGTAAACCAAACGTTTTGTGGAATATTGTTACCACGATGGCAGGTATAGCAGGTAACACCAGTCTCTGCCACATGGGACTTCCATTCCACGTTAATACGCTGGGTCATCTGAATCATCTTACGAGAAACAGTTTTGGTATACATACCCTCTTCAGCAAAATTAGCCACGTTATGGCAATACGCACAACCCTGCTCAGGGGCAACCCAACTGGTCATCGCCACCATAAAATTGGTGAACTGTGCAACACTTAGATTACCTAACACTTTGACATTTTTATAGACCGCTCCTGCTTTAGGTCCATCAGCGGAAGCTGGAATCGAGGCAGGCACCGCATTCTTTTCTGCTTCAGCCGCCAGAGTCCGTGGGTTATAGACAGATGCCATCCCAGTTCCTCTAAAGCCATTTTGCACTGACTCTACGGGTGGTCTTTCGCAGGCAGATAAGATCAGAGTCGCGGACGCGAGAGCAGCGAGGCTCAATACACGTTTGATCGAGTTCATGTCGTGCTCCTTATTTTGCAACAGGTGGGGGTGGCACAAAGGTCGCTGACGGATCGACTGTGGGGATGCTATAAACATCCGGGTAAGCAGGTGCAACACCATGCTTGACTGCCCACAGATACCAGTTATCAACCACGGTGCCTGTTAATAAAATTCCGATACCACCTGTTAATGGGACGAGGACTGCAAACCACCAAGCCCAACGGTGAATGGATTCCATCGTGGCATTAAAGCCCATGGTCCATCTCCAAAATAAGCCAGCGCGCTCTGATGCGGTTCCCCGATCCACAATTTGCTCAATCTCACGCTCTCCACCATATCGACCGACTGCCAAGATAGTGGCACCGTGCATGGCAAATAAGAGTGCCGAACCATAGAGGAAGACAATCGATAACATATGGAATGGGTTATAGAACAAATTACCGTAACGTAATGAGAATGCGGCGGTCCAATCCAAGTGCGAGAAGATCCCAAAGGGAACGCCCTCACTCCAACTTCCCACTAAGAGTGGGCGAAAGAATCCGAGTACTAAAAATAACCAAATAGCTGCTAAGAATGCCCAGGCGATATGTGTTCCCATGCCTAATGCAATCGCACGTCGATACGTTCTCCACCACCACAACAAGATCGAGGCTGTTAAGAATGCACCAGCCATCATCCACCAGCCACCCTCAGAAAGAGGCATATTCAAACTTAAGCCATGTTTTGGTAAAGGCGGATCCAGCGATAACCAAAAGAGTTGGCGAATAAACTGAATCGGATCCCAGTTAACTGAAGACAGCATATTCCAGCCAATAATCTGAAAACCAATCATGCCAAAAAATAAGGAGGCAATCCCGATTGTTCCTAAATAGACTGGTCCAATTTGCGCATTTCCTAACCTACCAAAGAGATGTACCAAGAATGGTTGGCCAATACGCTCGCGCTCATCTTTTCTAGGGTTTAGATGCGATCCATGATGTGGTTCGGCAACGACTTGAACCTGAGTAAATAAATTTTGATAGTCCATGATTGATTTCCTCGATTCTTATTCTTATGACCAAATAGGGAGGTTTAACCACCAACCCCACCACTCCGGCCAGCCACGAGTCCAAAATGGTCCACTAATCACAATGCACACTGCACTCCAAAATACTGCTGCTAATGCCAAGAACAAACCTAAACGATGAATCCCTAGGGTCCCTACTGAATAACCAATTAAATCTCTAAAAAAAGTATCTTCATGCTCAGGGGTTTTAACAAACTCGCCCTTTTGCGGATTAGTGGAAGATAAAACCAAGCCACCGTGCATTGCGAGTGCCAAGGTAGTTGTAAAAAATAAGGTGATCGCAATCATATGCGCTGGGTTGTAATGAAAGTGTAGATATTGATAACCCACATTCGAGACCCAGTCGAGGTGACTCAGGATGCCATACGGGAATCCATGTCCCCATGCACCCATTAACACTGGACGAATTACTACTAGTGTGAAATAGGCAAAGATTGCCATCGAAAAGGCAACCGGCACATGAAAACCCATTCCTAATTTGCGACAGATTTCGACTTCACGTAAAGCCCAAGATCCAAACGCTCCCAGAGCGCAGATCGTAATTAGTTGCCACAAGCCACCTTCCATTAAAGGCGCTGCCCCAAGCCCATATTTGAGGTCTGGTGGCGCAATATTAATTTGCCACAGGTTCCATGTGGTCCCTTGTGAGGCTCCCCATAGAATTAATGCTGTTCCTAAGAAGGAAAAGAAGATCGTCGTAATACCAAAAAATCCGACGTAAAAAGGGCCTACCCAAAAATCAAATAGATCTCCACCAACAAGAGTTCCCCCTCTGACTCGGTACTTTCTCTCAAAACTGAGCATGGCCATTTTTTATTCCTTCCATAAATTGGTAGATAAGGCTCGATTAAATTTCAAGTCTTATCTACCATGGTTTTCATCCTGCACACTACTTTGCTGGTGCTGCTGGTGGTTTTGCTGCTCCACTATTACCAGTTTGTTTAACGTACTCAGCTTGACTTAAACCATCGAGCCAATTAAAACGCACTGTGCTTAGCAGAATTAAATGAATCATTGCTGCCAAACCAAACAGGAAGATTCCTTGAATTGCCATAGCCCTTAATGGGTCATATAGTTTCCAAATTCTCCACATGGTATTTCTCCTAAGTTAAGTACGACATAAAGCTATAAACAGCTGACCTTACGCCGTCGATCATTGACTTCTCCTCGGCTCCTGGAAGCCAGGAGCTCCACTTACCAGGTAAGAACGCTGTAAAGAGCGCAAGCACAAAACACACCACAAAACACAAGACGAAGATCGTCCTAAACGTGATTGAATCGTTCTTAACTATCTCCTGCATTGTGTTTTCTAAATGGATATCTTTCATATCATTGCCTTTACGTTGTTACTTCCTATTTCAGTGGAACCAAGGACGCCATGCCCACACCAAAATGTGCGCAATGACCGCTATTGCAGTAAACCCGACCAAACCTTGGACATAAAACTGGTGAAATTCTTTCGCCTCGTCGTCGGTAAGACCAGAAATAGAGCCTCTGTGATCACTCATTCGAGATCCCTCCTTCAAAATTAGCCTTTCGGCTAGCACCGCGCAAAGCCCGCGCGACAAGGGCATATGGCAGCAAACTGCCATATTCGGTTTGGGAGAAAGTAGTCATACTCATACTTTCTCCGTAATAGGGGTTTGAGTCTTCTCTTCCAAAATTTCAGGGCATGAGATGCGGACACGTTCTACAGTTACCCGCTCTTCACCGGATGATTCGGTATCGCGCTCTACGCGATCACGTAATTGTTTAGCGGCTGAGATTTGCACTAAGACCGGTTGCTTCTGAACATAATTCGCCACCATCGTTTGAGCATCCCCATCCCATTGGAAGGAGTTGGCTGCTTTGCTACGAGCCAAGGTGGAATCGACCTTATCCATATCGGTTGCCAAAGGCAAGATATGGAATAAAGCATCAAAGAGTCCATTACAAAACTCTTGGATTAAATAGGTTGCGCCGGCATAGCCCATAAATGGAGTACCGGTATGACGACGAATCACTGCACCCGGAAAAGAGGCTGGAATATACATTCCCTTACTACCTGCTTCAGCCATATACATGCGCTCGTTGTAACTACCAAACAGCACCAAGGGCGATTTTTCTTTTACGAGCTTGCGAATAGATTCGCTATCAGTCTTCTCACCGGGTTTACGCGAGACCGCAAAGCTGCATGGCAGACCCATTTCAGTTTCAAAGAAATTCTGAATGCCACGGGTATAGGTCTCGTTGGCCACGACTGCAAAATTGGCGGTACCAAAGAAATCCTGAGTCACAGAGCGCCAGAGATCCCAAATTGGTTTAATCGTGGTGTGCTTCTCGCGCTCAATAAATGGCTCGGGATCTAAATCAAGCAATTCACCTAATTTACGTAAGAACTTCGTGGTGCTATGTAGCCCAATTGGTGCCTGAAGGTATGGCCGTTCAAGCGCTTCGCACAGCATGCGCCCAAACTCACGGTACATACAAATATTAACATCTGCCTCCACCAAACGAGAGACGTCTGCCAAATGGCTTCCTAATGGAAATACCATATTAATTTCGGCACCAATGCCTTGAACCAAACGACGGATCTCAGCCAAGTCACTTGGCATATTGAAGGTCCCATAAGCCGGTCCAATAATATTGACACGGGGCTTTTCACCTTCTTTGCGAGGTTTACGCTCGGGCACATTCTTCACGCCATACTCAGACCACAACCAATACATGGCACGATTCGCGCACTGCCACTGATCTTCATCAATTGTTCTAGGCAAGAAGCGGGCAATAGCGGTTCCTTCCGGAGTAACGCCACCACCAATCATCTCGGCAATCGATCCGGTCACCACCACGGCAGGTAAATCAGGATCAAGGGTTGCATGCGCACGCTTCATCGAACCTTCAGTTCCCTCACGACCTAATTGCTCTTCAGCTAAGCCAGTCACCACAATCGGTAACTCATGGGGAGGCAACGCATCGGTGTAATGCAAGACCGAAGTGACTGGTAAGTTCTCACATCCAACCGGGCCATCAATAACCACCTGCAATCCCTTGATAGCTGTAAAGACATACACAGCTCCCCAGTAGCCGCCAGCACGATCGTGATCAATCACATACATCAGATCATCTCCTCGGCTTTGCGCTTCTTAATTGCTTTTTCTAGTTTGCGACGGGTCTCGGCCTTAAACTCAGGGCGATCTTTTGGAATACTTTCCCAAACACCTGCATTGTGAGCAGCGCCTACATCCCCAAAGAAAGCCTTCATCTCATCAAAGCGTGCTTGATTACCAATCGCCGCATTAATTACTTGCGCCAATGAGCCAGCTCCTGCGGGACCCATCAGCGGTCTTGCCGAAATAAGATTTGTGAAATACAAACTAGGAATAGATGCCTGCTTGGCTGCCTGCACAACAGGTGTTGTACCAATTGCGAGATCAGGCTGAAACTCTGCCATCGCAGCCAAGTCTTGCTCAAGCGATGCGCGGAACTGAACCTGCACGCCCTTTGCTTCCAACCATTGACGATCTGCATCACTCCAAACCGTACGAGGACATGCTGAACCCACATAACGGACATCTGCGCCACTCTCAATTAAAAGACGAGCAACCAAGAGTTCAGATCCTTCGTAGCCACTTAAGGTAATACGTCCTTTAATAGGAGTTGCCCCAAGCACTGCTTTAATGGCAGGAAGTATCTTATGCTTAGCGGCATTAATTTTTTCTTGTGGAGTATTGGTTGCTTTACCAATGGCTTCTAACCATGCAGCCGTGCCTTCGTAACCGACTGGTGCAGAACCGACAATCGAACGGCCTGCTGCTTCAAACTCACGAATACTAGCGGTGTAAAAAGGATGGATTGCTGCAACCACTTTACAATCCAAGGCTTGATATAACTCGCGCCACTCTCTCGTAGGTACAGTTGCGCCCACAGCCAAACCCATCGGCTCGATCATCGAACCAATCACTGCAGGATCGGCTGGGAACATCTCACCCAATAGAGTGATGGTGGGTTTGCTTTGCACTCCGGTGCGTGGGGCCTGCACTGGGCCAGCCATAATCTCATTGCGTGCATATTGCAACATAGCGCCCGCTAAGACATCTTTGGCTTCTGCATGAGTTGGTACACCAAAGCCTGGAACATCAATGCCAATAATGCGAACGCCATTAATTTCTTTTGGTAACAATTGCAGTGGGACACCACTGGCAGTCGGTACACATAAATTAATGATCACAATAGCATCATATTTTTCAGGATCCGCTTGCTCATGCACCGAGTCCCGAATATCTTCAAATAATTTTCCTGTTACCAGGGTCTCAGAATTAAACGGTACATAACCAACACTGCGGCGTGCACCATAAAAATGAGAGGTAAAGGTTAAGCCATAGACACAGCATGCCGAGCCTGACAAAATCGTTGCAGTACGACGCATACGCAAACCAACACGGAGTGAACCAAACGCAGGACACATACTTTGTGGTTGATCATGCGGACCCTTTGGATAGTCTTGCGCATAACGCTGTAATACTTCTCCTTTGCCAGCCGACTTTGCGGCAGCCATCATTTGTTTCTCACCAGCATGACAACCCATACCATCCCCTTTGGATGGGTCGGCCACCAATTGCTCTGGGACGATGGGGATGATTGGCTTGGTCATCTGTTTTAAACTTTGTCGTAAACCACTTCTAAGCTCTTCTTAATCACTGTGTCTTTGCCCATCATGTCAACTGTCGTTGCGGGCTCAAGCACATAATCACGCCCTGTGATGTCGGCTGAGAATAGTCCTAGTAAATCATCTTGACTTAGTGGCTTTGGACGCATTGGGGGTGCTTCAGCAACATTCTTCGCCAACTCTTCAAAAAGTGGGCCCCACTGTGTTCCAGGGCGTCCAATAATTTCGTAACTGGCACTCTTGCGACGAATATCGTCGTGTGCTGGAATTGCTGCTAAGACCGGAATACCAGCACGCTCTGCAAAAGCCTGTGCTTCGCCCGTGCTGTCATCTTTATTAATCACCATGCCAGCAACGCCAACGTTACCCCCGAGTTTGCGGAAGTACTCAACTGCAGAGCAAACATTATTGGCCACATAGAGTGATTGCAAATCATTGCTAGCAACCACGATAACCTTCTGGCACATATCCCGTGCAATTGGCAAACCAAATCCGCCGCAGACCACGTCGCCTAAGAAATCCAAGAGAACGTAATCAAAACCCCAATCATGAAAGCCGAGTTTTTCAAGGGTCTCAAAACCATGAATAATTCCGCGACCACCGCAGCCGCGTCCTACTTCTGGGCCACCCAATTCCATCGCAAATACACCATCGCGTTTAAAGCACACATCGCCAATCGAAACAGAGTCACCAGAAAGTTTTTTCTTAGAGGAGGTCTCAATGATGGTTGGGCATGCCTTACCTCCAAATAGCAATGAGGTTGTATCGCTCTTTGGATCACAGCCAATCAAGAGAACCTTCTTACCTTGTTGAGCCATCATGTAGGACAAGTTTGCTAGGGTAAAACTTTTACCAATTCCGCCTTTGCCATAAATAGCAATGATCTGTGTTTCTTTGGTCACCGGTCCCTTATGGACTGGATCTGGTTCCATTGCAGCCTCTTTCTTGAGGTTCATGAATTGCACCGTTGCTTCTGCTGGTACACCTTCTAGTTTTGCGCTTACTGGACTCATTGCAAAGTTCTCCAATCTAGGACCATCTTTAAACAATCTTTGTCACTAAATGCTTGGCGGTATGCCTGATCAGCTTGATGCGGTGATGCATGATGGGTAATCAAACCATCAAGCGATAAACGACCAGACTCGGCTAAGTTCTTCACTGCGAGCAAATCTTTTGGTTGCCATTGGGCTGCCACCCGAATCCGTGCTTCACGCATAAACGCCTGCGGGAATGAGAAAGTCATTGGTGCGTCATAAAAACCGGCCAAGACAATCTCACCGCCAGGAGCCAAACATGAAATCAAGGTATCTAGTAATGAAGCGTCACCGCTCACATCCACAATCGTTTTGTAATAGCGCTTCTGATCTGCTTTTGGATCAATCACTTCATAGCCAATTGCTCCAGTGCGGCGATCAGCATCGACCTCCCAAACCACGGGGCTCTTGCCAGCAAGTACTGCAATGCGCGCAATTAATCGTCCCAGAACGCCATGACCAATAATCAAATCAGGCTGCTGACTTCCTTCCGATGCGGTGACGTGATGAGCGGTTGCGGCGAGTGCAAAGAGGACCGCCTCTGGGCCTAATTTGCTACCAACCCCAATGACTCGACTCGCTGGCACTACCACGCGCGATGCTGCGCCCCCAAATAAACCTTTTACATCGCCAAAGCAACGAGCGCCTGGGACAAATACACGTTGCCCTGGTTTATATCCAGAACGTATACCTGCTTGATAAATTTTTCCGACGGATTCATAACCGGGTACTAAGGGATATCCCATTCCAGGGAAGTGGGGCATGCGACCGCTCCACAATAATTTTTCAGTTCCCGTACTAATCCCACTCCACTCAATATCCACCACGACATCGGTTTCAGTGACGGGTGATAACTGCAGATCGCTCAAGACAATGCTCTCGGGCTTCTCGAGCACGACGGCTTTGGCTTGATAATTTGTGTTCATAGTGTCATTTCTAATTTACATACTAAATGTGTAAATATTTATTTACATAATGCATTCTTCACTACTTTTGCCGCAATGTCATGTAGGTGTTTCTACTAATACTCCCTAATATTTACAAGGCTTTATGGGGAATTTACCCCTATAAAAAGCTAAGCCACTGAAAACATTGGTTTTTTACAATGCAAAATTTGGGCATTTAATGGAATAGCGGATGGCAATAATGAAATGGACTCAAAACCAGCCTTTTGCAACATAGCGCTGATTTCAGCCTGAGTTCTTGGTCGACCTCGACCCATCGCAAGCAAATAGAAGCCAAAATAGGCGTCTCCCATTGCCTCTTGGCCTGGAGTGCCCGCCATGGGTTCGGCCAAAATGAGGCTAGCGCCAGGCTCTAAGGCATTGAATACATTACGTAAAAGGATTGAAACCCGGCTGTCGTCATGATCAAAGATGACCCGGATTAAGGTGGCAATATCAGCCCCCTTGGGCAACTCTCCCTGAAAAAAATTTCCACCTAAAGCATTGATTTTATTGGATAAACCTAATTCATTAATGTGAGTATTCGCTAACTCAGCGACACCCGGGAGGTCAAAAATAGTGCATTGAAGTTGTGGATAGAGCTCGACTAGCTGACTGACAAAAGCGCCCTGACCGCCACCAATATCTAATAGATGTTTGTGTTTTACAAATGAATAAGAATCAATCACTTCGGCGGTTACCAAAGGCTGGGTATGCGCCATCAGTCGCGAGTAGTCTGCAACACGATTAGCAGATAATGATTCTGGGCTTGGGTCATCTTCCCCATTGATATAGGGCCAGTACTCTGCCATCACTGCTTTACCAGCTACATCTCCGCGCAACAAAGCTAATGGGTCTTGTAGATCGCGATAGAAATCGCCATGATGAATAATCATGTCAAGTAGTGCGCGATTACCCACCAATGGTGCGCCCAACATCCCCAAAGCGTAGTGGCCGTTTTTTCTCTTTGTGAGCAAACGAATCGCCACCGCAGCATCTAGTAAACGACTTAATCCGGACTCGGGTAGCGCAATCTGTTTTTGTAAATCTGCTTTTGATAATGCACCGTGTGCTAGAAGTTCAAATACATTAACACGCACACACGCAAGTAATATTTGTGAATATACAAAGCCAGCCATCACATCAAAGAGTGATGCTGCTTTTCTACGAACAATCCACCTAGTGAATGGAAAACGTGCAGCCCATCTCTGAAAGCGAGATGATGCAATTAAAGAATTTCGCCAATCTATAAATGCATCGAGTAGCGAATGAGAGGAAGGGGGTGAGTCTCCAGACACACGATCAAACGGTTGCATGGTGATGCAATGGTCGATTCGTAGTTGCAAACCATGACTCAGGGATTAATCGCTCAGCCTCTTTTGCAACTAAGCCACGTAACATCTTCTCGCCCTTACAACTTGGGATTGAGTTAATTGCTTTGTATACCAATTCATCAAAATGCTGCACAGCACCTACTAGGCCGAGATCCCTTGCAGAGCTTGGTCTGTCGTGCGTAATGTCTTGTCCTTGGGGTTTACCCATTAAGGCTTGATCGGCTAATACATCGCGGATATCGTCAGCAACTTGATAGGCCTCGCCCAACCATTCACCTAGGGGTTTCCAGGTATCGGCATCGGCACCTGCTGCCTGTGCACCAGCCGCAGTTGCTGCTTCAAATAAAGATCCAGTTTTCTCTTTTTGATATTGCTTGAGTTGCACTTTGGATTCGCACTCCCAAGCTTGTCCTGCCACAATTCCATGCGGTGCGCCAACTGATGCTGCAATCGTACGCAACACGGGGGCTAAGCGTAATGGCGAACGCATACTACAACTCGCTATATATTGGAATGCCAATACGATTAAGGCATCGCCAGCAAGAACTGCAACACGTTCTCCAAATGCTGCGTGTACGGATGCTTGCCCACGTCTTACTAATGCATTATCAAAACACGGGAGATCATCGTGTACTAAGGAGGCGCAATGCAATAACTCAATAGCGCTTGCCGCCGCAGTGGATAAGGCAGGATCATCATCACCGCATGCAGTAGCAACTGCTAAACATAATTGGGGTCGTATGCGTGCACCGCCTGGAAAAATAGAATGGTGCAAGGCTTTTTGTAAATTTTGCGGGGCTGTCTTAGACTCTGCTATTGCCAGAGCTTGATGCAAGCCTTTCTCAATCCGCTTTAGCATCTCGTGAGTAGGAGAACTTTTAAGGGTCATGGCTTGCTTTCTGTTGTGGTTGACGAACTGGAAATACCAAAAATAGATGTAAATATTTTTTTACACTTATTATGATTACGAATATAGACACCCAAGGTTCTTGGGTCAATGCACTTTAACTAGGGAAAACCCTGATGAACTCCATCAATCGCATTCCGTACGACTGGCCAAACCGTCAGATCAGCCGCTCGGTGCAGATAGGCGGGCTTCATTGGCATGTTCAAATCTCTGGAAAAGGGCCGCTTATTTTGTTATTGCATGGCACTGGATCCTCAACCCACTCATGGGCAGATCTCACTCCACTCCTAAATCCAGAGGCCCAAATCTTAAATGTCGACTTGCCGGGTCACGCCTTCACACAGGGTGCTTCAGTGGAGGATCTAAAACTCGAAGAGATTGCGAGTAATTTAATTGGGCTAATCGCTGAGCTAAAGCTACCATGGCCGACCATGGTGGTTGGCCATTCTGCGGGTGCGCCGCTCGCGCTGGCATTTGCTGTTCAAGCCAAGGTAAAACCACAAATCATTATTGGTTTTAATCCATCGCTAATCCCGCCACCAGCCAGCTACACCCAATTTTTTGGTCCGATGTTGGGCCCGGTCACAAAATCAGCCACACTGGCATCTATTTTGGCAAAGCTAGCTCCTATGAGCGGCATGACCGATCGCTTGCTTGACTCAACCAATACGAATTTGCCCGAGACCAATCGGAATTACTACCGGCGCTTATTTACCTCTCCCGATCACGTGCGTGGCGCAATGAACTTTATGGCTTCAGCGAATATTGATCAGGTCTTAAATGCAAGCGCTAAATTACCCACCAAATTAATTTGGGTGATTGGCGAAAGTGATCAATGGGTTCCTGAAATCGGCTTACAAAAAATTATTCGGCAATACTTCCCCAATTCAAGCGTAATTCATTGGCAAGGTGGGCACATCATGCACGAAGTAGAAACTGCCAAGAGTGCAGATTTAATCTTGAGCGAATTGCGTACCCTAAAAAAATAATTGCTATTGATGTAAAACTTGGATCACGGCCTGAGATAATTCTTGCGCACCCGCATGGGGCAGAGGTAAATAGTAGGATCCAATCAAATCAGCAATATGCTGTCCTTCTTCGCGCGCTTGCGGTGAAGTATCGATCCATAAACTACGCACCTTGACTTGTGCTGCCATACGAGCCGATTGCTCGGCATCGATCTGGGCTTGGGCTCTACCTGGAGTACCATCGCGAGCAATATTAGCGCGCCCATCGGTTAAAAATACTAAGGTTGGGGTCATCCCTTTTTTAAGAGATGCTTTAGCCAATTGATATGCCGAGTCAATCGCACGTGCTAAAGGAGTGCCACCCCCGCCAGGCAAACTTGCCAAAGATCGCTTTGCTCTAACCAGTGAACGCGTAGGGCTCAGTAACAGTTCAGCCTCACTTCCTCGAAACGCAATCAAAGCTACTTGATCGCGCCGCACATAACACTCTGCTAAGAGAAGCTCAACTGCACCCTTGGCTTCGGCTAAACGGTTCATTGCCGATGACCCTGATGCATCCACTACAAATGTTGTTAAGGTTTGCGTGCGCTCACGATAGCGCTTGATACGGAAATCATCTTTTTGAATGAGCACACATGGGTGGCCAATCCGATTTTTGTTCGCTGTCTCGCGACGTCGCATAGCTTGCCATGGAACTGCGGCTCGCAGGGTATCAATCAAGCTTAGTGTGCCTCTTGCTCGGGGCATTCCTGCCATAGAACCCATTGGGCGGCCACGTTTACTACTCATCTGACTAACGCCTGCCTTACCTGCAGAACTATTTTTTTGCCTTGCCTTTGCAATTTGTGCCAAACGTGCCAACAGATCAGCAGGAATACTCGCACGTGCAGCTTCTAATATTTGATCCTCGAGCACCTCTTCATTGGGAGTTTGCGGGGTATTTGATTCTTCAGCTTGATCATCATCAGCCTCAGGCGGTGGGGTCTCATCACTGTTCTGCTCATCATCGGATTGATCGGGCATTTGGGTGGCCCGTGGGATCAACACTAAACTCACTGCACGCTCTATATGTTCCCTACTTGGTATTGTTCCCGCCCAAAGAGAGTCTAGTGCAGCTAAGTAACGTGCAGTCCGTACACTAAATTGCACAGCACGAATAGATGGGATTCCTAATTGAATTGCAATCCCCACAAGCGCATCAATTTGATCGTCCTCGAGGTGAATCTCAGTGAGACGAGTCTGCACTCGACTTGGATCAAAATCACTAAACTCTTTATCCACCTCTTCATCCGGCAGAGATCGCCAAGCAAACCCATCGAGATCAATGTGAAAGGCACAGCGCTCCATTAATTTTGGGTTGACGTGCTCATCGTCTTCAATACTTTCATCAAGCGCAATCACCCCAATACGACACACCATGGTTTTACTTTGGCCATCACGCTCTAGCTGAATCCTGCCGTGATCCAATGCAGTTGAAATGCGGGCAGCCACGCCCATCTCAAGGCGCTCGGCCATTGGTAGGACCACAATACTTTGATCACATTTAGCTAACAGGCCCTCACGTAAGATTGGTCTGCCTTGTTGGAGAGTAGATTCAATATCGAGGCCACCAAGTAAGTTCTCGTCGGTAATATTGCTCGGTATTTTTCGTAAGGGTACTAACAAGCCTTGCTGCACAGCTATTTTCTCAAGGGCGCCTAGCCAGCGATCACGCACCGGACCAGAACGTGAGCGCACGATGACTCCCCCAAAATGATGGGGAGCAAGCACTACTAACTGTGCAAGCTGCAGATACGCTAACCAGTGCTCGGTCATTAATTAAGCGAAGAGTTCATCAAGTGCGCGTTGTACGCGGGTTGCAGAACTGGACTCATCGAGTGGATTTCGGCGTAAGCGATGCTGTAAAGCAGGTACTGCAATGCGTTTAAGGTGCTCGCGGCTTACCTTATTTTTACCCTCTAATGCTGCTACAGCACGGGAAGCGCGCAATAATGTGAGCTCGCCACGTAAGCCATCGGTACCAAGATGAGCACAGAGGGTAGTAGCATCTTCTAGTAACTTATCGTCGGCTTTCACGGTAGGTAATTTTTTTCGGGCAGCGGTCATTTGTCCACGGATCTTTTCTTCTTCTTTTTCCCACAGCGTTAAGAAGACCTCAGGATTACGCTCAAATTGATCGCGCCGCTTAATGATCTCCACCCGTCCTGCCATATCACTGGGCGTCTTTACTTCAACAGCCAAACCAAAGCGGTCAAGTAATTGTGGGCGTAGCTCGCCCTCTTCGGGATTACCACTGCCAACCAATACAAAGCGCGCTGGATGGCGCACACTTAAACCCTCACGCTCAACGACGTTCTGTCCTGAAGCAGCCACATCAATTAAGAGATCCACCAAATGATCATCCAGTAGGTTCACTTCATCAATATATAAAAATCCACGATGCGCTCTTGCTAATAGGCCAGGTTCAAAGGCTTTTTCACCTAAGGTCAACGCTTTCTCAATATCTAAGGCGCCAAGCACGCGATCTTCCGTCGCGCCAAGAGGCAGATCCACCACCGGCACGGGACGCACTTCAGTTTTTACTTTTGCTTTGGAACTAGATTGCGTATCGCAAATTACACAAGCGCCCGCCATAGCTTTTGGATCACATCCATAGGGGCAGTTTTGAACAACAGTCATATTGGGTAACAAGGCAGCAAGGCCCCGCACAGCAGTTGACTTACCTGTGCCACGATCACCCATTACCAAGACACCCCCGACGCTTGGTTCAAGGGCGGCAACTAGAATGGCTAACTTCATATCCTCTTGACCAACAATGGCTGAAAAGGGGTAATTACGAGACATACCTTGCTCCTGTTAGTAACAATTAACTGCTTGTCGTTAATTTAGGGTTAAATATAAGGCATATAAACCTCAAATTAAGCGAACAAAGGGAAAGTCATGAGTGAAAACAACCCAAAAGACATTAAAAACATCGAGCACCGGATCGAATCCTGGCTAATCCCTACCGGTAATCTCTTTGTTTCCTTATTCCACCGAATAGCCCTATTTGGTATCGGCGCAGCTACTGTTTGGGCCGCCGGTATGAGTTTTGCTGAAATGATGCAAAAACCCTATGCATCCGTTCAAGACCTACTCCTACTCTTTATTTATCTAGAAATCGGTGCGATGGTGGGTATTTATTTCAAGACTAACCATATGCCAGTAAGGTTCTTGATCTACATCGCCATCACAGCGGTCACGCGTCTGATTATTGATTTAGTTGGAACAAAGCATGAGGCAGATATGGGGATCCTGCTCATGGGAATCACTATTTTTGTTTTAGCACTTGCTAATGCCTTGATTCGTTATGCCTCGAATAAATTTCCGAGTAAATCGGATACCCATAATGAGTAACTCGTGAGTCCAGAAGAGCGGCAAACTCGGATTGATTTAGCTGCCTGCTATCGGCTTTGTGCGTTTGAGGGCTGGGATGATTTGATTTATACGCACATCTCAGCATGCGTTCCTGGCGAACCTCACCACTACCTAATCAATCCATTCGGCTATCAGTTTGATGAAATTACTGCATCTAATTTAGTAAAGGTCAACACACGGGGCGAGATTATCGACTCCAACTCTCCATACAAAGTAAACCCTACCGGCTTCGCAATTCATGGGGCAGTCCATCGTGAAAGACCAGATGCTCACTGCGTCATGCATCTTCACAATACCGCGGGGATTGCGGTATCTGCGCAAAGTAAGGGCCTGCTCCCTCTGTCGCAACATGCCATGCGCTTTATGGGCCATATTGCATATCACGATTACGAAGGTGTTGCTCTGACCGAGACTGAAGGAAAACGCTTAACCAAGTCTTTAGGTCAGCATCCTGCAATGCTCTTACGAAACCATGGCACCCTGACACTGGGGAGAACAATCGGTGAAGCCTATGTGGTCATGGCAACCCTGATTAAGGCCTGTGAAATCCAGATAGCAGCACTTAGTTCGACTGATTTATACACACCGAAACAAAGTGTGATTCAGAAAGCAGCTGACGAGTTGCACGACAATGGGGCCGAAGAAGGCGTCCTCGAGTGGCCTGCCCTACTTCGCATGCTCGATCGATTTGATGAGAGCTATAAAGATTAATACCAATCATTACGAAAGGAATAGGTATGCCAACCTTTAATGTGCAATTGTTTGAAGGTCGTACCGTTGAACAAAAACGTCAGTTTGTTGCCGAGGTCACTCGGGTAACTTGTGAAACCTTAGGTTGCTCAGCAGGCTCTGTTGACATCATCATCACGGATGTCAAAAAAGAAGATTGGGCTACTGGTGGTAAGTTATGGTGTGATGAAGATAACAAATAAAAAGCTAAGTATGAACAGTGATCCTCATTCCCAAGGCTTGAATCACTTTTGAGACTGTATCAAAACGAGGCTTGGTATTCGGTTTTAGGGCTTTGTATAAGGCCTCGCGGCTTAGTCCGCTAGATTGGGCAATCTCTACCATCCCTTTAGCCCTAGCAATATGCCCTAGGGCTGCAGCTAGCTCCGCATCGTCCCCATCGGCAATGACTTGATTTAAATATTCGGTCATTGCTTTTTTACTTTTCAGTAAACGAGCGATATCGAATTCAGAACAATTCAAATTTTTAGTCATTATTAATAATTTCATTGAATTACTCAAGTTCCATAACTAGCGCCTTTGCTAATTTAATATCCCTTGCTTGAGATTTTTTACCACCTCCATTGAGCATCACAATAATCAATGGATCCTGATGAAAATAGTACATTCTCCAGCCAGCACCAAAAAATTCACGCATCTCATACAAAAAATTCGCTAACTGCTTAATATCTCCTAAATTTCCACGTTGAGCCTTTTCAAGGCGCCTAGCCAAACGTAATCGCGTTGCTAGATCTTTAATACTAACCAACCATTCCCGAAAAATTGATGTCTCTAATACAGTAATCATGCAGGAATTTAAATAGATCAATTGTAATCGATCGATTACAAAATTGCAATCCCCTACTAATTAAGAAGGATTGCATAGGCATTGCTAGGTTATCAGTGCATTAATAGGAAACTGCAAGGATTAAATAGTTTTCGCTTTTTCCAAGAAAAACTCAGCCTGCGCCAAAGATTCTTCTGCATCAAGCCCAACGATATCTGCCTGAACCTCTTTGCGAAGTTCGGGTTTGGCAATAAATATTGGACCACCAACCATCACCCCAATTTTTTGATTAAGAGATTCCTCTTTCAATAAGGCTACAAATCGTGCTAAGGCAGGAAGTTGATCTTCAGTGCTGACCGATAGCCCGACCAGATCAAAGTGTTGAGTCTTGATGGCCGTCACAATATCAGCTTCACTAGCTGCTAACTCGCCCCAAACTTTCCAACCGCCCCTACGGAAAAACTCTGACACCATAAAAAGGCCTAGCGTATGTTGTGAACCCGGCAAGGGGACCAGCATGGCATGTGGTGCCGTCTCATCCGTACGCGCAAACTCCTGAAAAAGTGGGCTAAAGTCATAGACCAATTGCTTGATTCGCCACATACCGGTGGTAACTTGAGTAAAACTGGCTTGATCTTCTTCCCACATTGTTCCTAGGCGACGTGCTACAGGCGCTAAAAGTCGCATGTAGATTTCATCGAGGGGTACACCTTGTTCATAGAGTTCTTGCACAAATTGCGCTGCGCGACTAGCGTCATCTTGCAGCACTAACTGAGATAACTCCTCGACACGTGTTTGGTCATCCAAACGAACGTTCATGACTGGTGCAGTACTGGCTTGTGCGTGTCCAGCATGGGTCATCAATAAACGGGGGATGACATTGGCCTCAATGGTTTGCATCAGCCAATCTAAATGTTCATTCGGTCCTGCATTGGTACGAAGCGGTCGACTACCAATATCCATTGCTAATTGCGAGATTCGGTCGGGATTGCTGTCATTGGCCGATTCATGAACACACTCGTCCCACTCAGCACGACTGGGGTTGATATTCTGTTGCTGCTCATCCTTGGAAAATAACTTTTCCTTGATGAGGCTTGCATATCGCCAAATAACCATACGATCTCCGCTTTTCTTAAGGTATTTCGAACTAGGGGCTAGCTAAACCTCCACTGAAAATCAGGCTTATTTAGTCCATTTCTTTTGCTTCTATCTTTATAAAACCATAGGCAAGAGACCGCCATGAATGATTACTTTTAAGGGTAAACCCTTTATTTAATGCTGATTACATCTAAAAGTGTCAATAAAAGTTGACACATCTATATGAAACCAATATAAAAAGGGGAGTCCTTTTTGGAGCTAAAAAGTCATGGCCGCATCCCTGAAATCGAAACAAATAGCAATACCGATCCGTTTGGTATTGGTGACGATGGATACGCACCTAAATAGCGCTGCTAGACGTGCACAATTTAAGCTCCAACGTGCCATTCCTGGCTTATCGCTCCAAATTCATGCGGCTAGTGAATTCGCTGGCAATCCAGAGTTAACCCAAAAAGCGCTCGATGATATTGCGGCGGGCGATATTGTCTTAGCCACCATGCTCTTCATGGAGGATCACTACCTCCCCGTCTTTGAGGCTCTCAAAGCAAAACGAGATCACTGCGACGCGATGGTCTGTGCAATGTCTGCTGGCGAGGTAGTGAAGCTCACCAAAATTGGTAAGCTCGATATGAGTAAGCCCGCTAGTGGGCCAATGGCAATACTCAAAAAATTACGCCCTAAGGCTAAAACAGAGGGTGATAAACAAACAAGTTCTGGCGCCAAGCAGATGAAGGTCTTACGCTTAATCCCTCAAATCTTGCGATGGGTACCTGGAACAGCACAAGATGTTCGAGTCTATTTTTTAACTCTGCAGTATTGGTTAGGTGGCTCCGAAGAAAACATCTTTAATCTGTTTAGTTATCTCATTAATCGCTATGCATCTGGACCACGTGAGCAACTGCGTGGTTTAGCAAAGCCTACCGATCCTGTTGAGTATCCCGATCTGGGCGTTTATCACCCGCGTATGAAAAATCGCCTCAGCGAGAAACTCGCCGATCTTCCTAAGATCATTCCAGACTCAAAGAGTCGTGGTCGGGTTGGCTTGCTATTGCTACGCTCTTACTTGGTATCAGGCAATAGTGGTCATTATGATCCAGTGATTGCAGCGCTTGAAGCGCAGGGCTTACAAGTGGTACCTGCGTTTGCGGCAGGCTTAGACTCTCGCCCTGCAATCGATACTTACTTCATAAAAAATGATCAAATCATGGTTGACGCGGTGATCTCGCTCACCGGCTTCTCCTTAGTAGGTGGCCCCGCTTACAACGATGCCAAAGCAGCCGAAGAGGTCCTTGCCAAACTCGATGTGCCCTATATTGCTGCTCACCCAGTAGAGTTTCAAACACTGCCGCAGTGGGGTGGATCAGATCGGGGCTTAATGCCGGTTGAGAGCACCATCATGGTAGCCATTCCAGAACTGGATGGCGCAACGCAGCCAATGGTTTACGGTGGACGACCTGGCGCAGCAGGCACAACCTGCACAGGCTGTCATCAACGCTGTACCTTTACCGAGGAACATAATCCACAAGATATGTTTACCTGCGTGGAGCGTACCGCAATGCTGGCTGCACGCACCGCTAAGCTAGTGGCTTTACGTAAGTCTGACAAAGCTAATCGTAAGATTGGTTTGGTCATCTTTAACTTCCCACCGAATGCGGGTCATACCGGCACAGCTGCCTATCTCAATGTCTTTGAGTCCCTGCATAAAACGATGTTGGGTTTACAGGCCGATGGTTACACTGTCACTGTTCCAGAAACTGCTGAAGCTTTGCGTAAAGAGATTATTGAGGGCAATGCTCAACAATATGGATCTGAGGCAAATGTACATACCCTTATCTCTGCCGACGATCACGTCCGACGTGAGCCTTGGTTAAAAGAGATTGAAGCGCAGTGGGGGCCGGCTCCTGGTAAACAATGGAGCAATGGTGCAGGTATCTTTATATTGGGTAAGCAATACGGCAATGTCTTGGTGACCGTACAACCTGGTTTTGGTTTTGAGGGCGATCCCATGCGTCTCTTGTTTGAGAAAGGCTTCGCACCCACCCATGCTTTCTCGGCTTTCTATCGCTATATCCGCGAAGATTTTGCAGCTAACGCAGTCCTGCACTTTGGCACCCACGGAGCCCTGGAGTTTATGCCCGGTAAGCAATCTGGAATGAGTGGTGCTTGCTGGCCTGATCGACTCATTAACGATCTCCCTAACTTTTATCTTTATGCTTCTAATAACCCATCCGAAGGTGCGCTTGCGAAACGTCGTGCGGGTGCCACCTTAATTAGTTATCTCACACCACCTGTAACACAATCAGGAATCTATGCAGGCTTGATTGATCTGAAAAGTTCGGTAGAGCGCTGGCGCGCGATCACTCCCGAACAACGTGGTGATGAAGAGGATCAAGATTTGGCAGTTTTGATCCAAGCTCAAGCCGCCCAAATGGATTTGTGTAAAGCTGATCCACTATGGGATCTGAAAGACGATGCAGCCCTACAGCATTATGTGGGTAAGTTGTATGCAGACATCTTAGAACTGGAATACACCTTGATCCCCAATGGAATGCACATTGTGGGCGAGACCCCAAGCGAGACCGAGCGCGTTGATTTGCTCAGTGCGATGGCAATTGGTGCCTTTAATAAAGCTCTACCCAACTCAGTGATTACCCAGTTGGTACAGGGTAAGTCGATCCAAACCATTGTGGACAAGAACACGGATCTTAAAGAGTTTTCCAAAGAAGAAGTAATACAGTCACTCGAAAAACTCCAGCACTGGAATCAACAAATTCAGCAAGAGACCGAGATTCCTGCGCTTCTCAGAGCCTTAGATGGTCGCTTCATTCGCCCTGCTCCCGGTGGTGATGTGATGCGCAATCCTGAAGTCTTACCATCGGGTCGTAATCTACATGGTTTTGATCCATTCCGTATTCCCAGCGCTTTTGCAGTTAAAGATGGTGCTAAGCAAGCACAAAAGATTTTGCAAAAACATATGGATGATGGTAATCCGCTCCCAGAATCAATCGCGCTTGTCTTATGGGGAAGCGATAACCTCAAATCTGAAGGCGGGCAGATTGGTCAAGCTTTAGCACTCTTAGGCGCACTACCCCGCTTCGATGGTTATGGTCGTTTAGCGGGCGCCACTCTAATCCCATTAGAGGAGCTTGGTCGCCCACGTATTGATGTGGTGATTACTCTCTCGGGCATCTTCCGAGATCTTATGCCTTTACAAATTAAGCTTTTAGCAGAAGCTGCGTTCTTGGCAGCATCGGCTGATGAGCCTAGTGAGAAAAACTTTATCCGTAAGCACGCCCTGTCTTATATGCAAGAACATGGTTGTGATTTAGAGACTGCATCCCTACGCGTCTATGGTAATGCGGATGGCACCTATGGCGCCAATGTTAATCATCTGGTTGAGCACAGCGTTTGGGATGAAGAGGATGAAATCGCTGAGACTTATATGCGACGTAAGGGTTTTGCTTATGGCAAGTCAGGTAAGCCAGTTTGCAATAACGCCCTACTCAAGAGCGTACTCGCTGACGTCACCATGAGTTATCAGAATCTGGAGTCCATGGAGCTCGGTGTCACTACCATTGATAACTACTTTGATACCTTAGGTGGAATTACCAAAGCGGTGAAACGCGCAAAGGGTGGGCAAGAAATTCCAGTTTATATTGGCGATCAAACTCAGGGCGAAGGTGTCGTCAGAACTCTGTCGGAGCAGGTATCACTCGAAACTAGAACTCGGATGCTTAATCCTAAATGGTTTGAAGGCATGCTAAAGCATGGCTATGAGGGCGTTCGGCAGATTGAAGTGCATATCACCAATACGATGGGCTGGTCAGCCACCACAGGACAAGTTCAACCTTGGGTCTATAAACAACTCACCCAAACATTTATTCTGGACCCCAAAATGCGTGAGCGTTTGGCGCAACTAAACCCGACTGCCTCAGCGCGGATGGCGAATCGTCTTATGGAAGCATCGAACCGAAACTACTGGCAACCTGATGATGAAATGCGTGCCGCCATGAAGCAGGCCAGCGATGAGCTTGAAGATCGTCTTGAGGGAGTATTTGAAGCGCCCACTTTGCAGCAGGTGGGTTAAGCAAACCCCAAAAATATTGCCAACGCTCGGTTAATCGCCAGCATTTCTTCATCCGAAGCGCGTCCAATTTCTCCACCAATCTTTTCAATCGGAATGGTCTGAATTTTATCGACCATCACCTCTGAGAGTTTGTCTAAACCATTCATTGCAGTGGGTTCAATGCGTACCCTAAAAAGAGGTGCATTTCGTAACTCGCTCGATAAAGGCAACACAGATATTGAAGGATGCTGATTAAATAAATCAGATTGAACAATCACTGCTGGTCTTGGTTTGCCATAAGAGCCTGGGGTAAATACCTTTACAAAATCCCCTCTCCTCACTTCCAGTCCTTAGTGTCGCGCACCTCATCCAGCCAATCTTTTATTTCGGATTCAAGCGGATCGTTTTTTAACAGCAAGGACTGACGACGACACTCCTCTGCAAATGAGGATTGACGGGTGTCAGGTACCCATATTTGGATGGGACGTAGCCCCGCTGCACGTAACTGCGCTCGGTGTTTTTGAACCCTTAAGTTAGTAGCCGCTGTCATTTTTTTCGATTACAGGATATAGTTTTTGTTACATGTAACATTATACAGCAAGTGCCGTTACATGTAACATAGTGATGCCCCTATTAAATTATATGTAATGAGGTCTTTTTACGAGGGGGTGAAAAAACCCTATCAAGCTCCAGTAGAACAGCTTCCCCCAAAATAATTTCACCTGCAAATAAGTTTTCCTCCAGACGCTCTACATTGACCGTCTTTGGAATGGCGACTGCATTCGGTTGGCGCAAGATCCAGGCTAAGGCTAGTTGAGCTGATGTGATTCCTAGGGTGTTCGCGATAACCTTTAGATCGGGATGATGAACCAAATCACCAGTTCCCAAGGGCGAATAAGCCATTAACTGCATTGTTTGCTTTTGCATCAGCGGAATTAAATCGTATTCAATTCCTCTTGCATTCAGAGCGTAATAAACTTGGTTACAAACAGCACGCTCATGCGCTCCGATTCGATTCTCCGCAGCAATCCACTTTTGCAAATCCAGAGTACCAAAGTTGCTAATACCGTAACTTCGAATTAAGCCCCGCTCATGTAGCTTCAAGAAACCCTCAATGGTTGCCTCATACGAATGCGACCCTTGCCAATGCAGTAAATAGCAATCGATATAATCACTCCCCATTCGTTTGATTGAGGCTTCACAGGCTGCAATGGTTCCTTTGGTGCTGGCATTATTGGGCAATACCTTACTCACGATTTGCAGTTGATCGCGTTTACTGTGTCCGGCAATTTTTAGCGCCTTACCAATTAAGGTCTCTGCATTACCCGAGGCATACATCTCGGCAGTATCAATCAGTCCATACCCCATTTGAATAGCAGCTTCAATTGCTTTAATTTCCTCGCCTTCAGACCGAGCGGCTTCGCCCATTTTCCAGGTTCCAAGACCAATGCGAGACTGAAATGAAAAAGTCATAGGATGAATAATATCGCGGATAACCATTAAGACGAATCGCTATCTTTCTCCAACAATTCTTCCCAACGTTTCATTGAACGCGTCATTTGTTCTTCTATTTGTGTCAGCTCATTTTTAAGGGTAACGATAAGGTGTGCCTCCCCTTTATAGATCTCTGGATTTGCTAATTGCTCGTTCAAGACCAATTGCTTTTTTTCTAATTGCTCAATCTGATTAGGCAGCTTATCCAATTCTGCTTTCTCTTTATTACTTAATTTACTCTTTGTGACACTTAATTTTGTCTCGGGCTTGATCTCTACCTTTTTGTCATCTTTACCAAGCGTTTTATTGATGGTGCTTGCGTTGCTTGCCTGTGTGAACTCATCAAAGCGTTTCTTTTGGATCCTGTAGTCCTCATAGCCACCCTCGTACTCTTGCCACTTACCATCGCCCTCATAGGCAATCATGCTAGTGACAACGTTATCGAGAAAGGTTCGATCGTGACTCACTAGGAACACTGTTCCCGCGTAATCTTGCAAAAGTTGCTCGAGTAGATCTAAGGTATCAATATCCAAATCATTGGTTGGCTCATCGAGCACTAAGACATTCGCAGGTCGAGCAAAGAGTCTGGCGAGTAAAAGGCGGTTGCGCTCCCCGCCCGATAAAGTACTGATCGGGGAATTGGTTCGCTCTGGGGAAAACAAAAAGTCGCCCAAGTAACTCTTCACATGCTTACGATTACCGTTGATCTCAATCCACTCACTACCCGGACTTATAAAATCTTCAAGGGTAGCCTCTAGATTTAGACCTTCGCGCATCTGATCAAAGTAGGCAACCTCAATACGCGTTCCCATCGTTACAATTCCAGAGTCCGACTCGATCGTACCCAAAATTAATTTCAGCAGAGTTGTCTTGCCCGCTCCATTAGGGCCTAATAATCCAACCTTATCACCCCGTAATATAGTCGCTGTAAAGTTTTGCACAATCGGCTTTTGATAGGATTTACTAACGTTTTGTAAATCAGCGACGATCTTGCCGCTACGATCCCCTGATGAAATAGCAAGCTTGATCTGACCCATGACATTACGGCGTTGCGCTCGGAGGGCACGGAGCTTCTCAAGTCGAGTAATACGTCCTACGCTACGCGTGCGTCGCGCTTCCACGCCCTTACGCACCCACACCTCTTCTTGTGCCAATAATTTATCGGCTCGAGCATTTGCTAAAGACTCTGAATTGAGTTCTTGTTCCTTTACCTTCTCGTAACTGGAGTAATTGCCAGGGTAGCTGCGCAATATTCCGCGATCGAGCTCGACAACACGCGTAGCAACATGATCTAAGAAGGCCCGATCATGGGTAATAAAGATGATTGCACCCGTGTAGGCGTTTAAGAGACCCTCGAGCCACTCAATGGAATCTAAATCTAAATGATTAGTAGGCTCATCAAGTAACAAGACGTCGGGCATTGTGACTAAAGCCTGTGCAAGTGCTACCCGTTTTTTAGTTCCTCCAGAGAGTTGTCCAATCGTTTGATTGGCATCGAGGTGTAAACGGTCTATGCTTTCGTTAACGCGCTGCTCCCAGTTCCAGCCACCTTGAGCATCCAGCTGCGATTGCAGTTGATCTAAGCGCTCATGATTGGATTCATCCCACTCGCCTTCCGAAAGTGCTTCGTACTCTTCGCGTAAGGCCTTGACCTTAGCTAAGCCTTCCGCAGCTGCCTCAAAAACCGTGTGCTCACTCTGCAAAATAGGCTCTTGGGCAACATAAGCAATGCGCAAATTTTGCTGATACTGCAAGAGGCCATCATCGAGCTTCTCAAGGCCTGCAAGGATCTTTAGCAATGATGACTTCCCGGTGCCATTGCGTCCAATTAAGCCAATGCGCTCTCCGCTTTCTAGAGAAAAGGTTGTGTGATCGAGTAAGGGAACATGGCCAAAGGCTAGTCTACCCTCGGTGAGTGTGATGAGTGCCACTATGAGCCCACTTTCTTCGAATGAACTAAGCCCGCGGCACTGGCCAAAGGAAGAAATAAGCTTTGCCCGTTATTCGAGAGACTTATAAAACCATGGTGCCGATAAAACTGGATAGCCTCTTGATCTTTTGCGTCAACAATCAAGGTAAATGCAGTAATTTCAGAACGGCAAGCACGCGTGAGGGCATCAGCAAGCAAGGCGCTTCCAAGTCCTTTATGCCGATGGCCTTGATCTACCGCTAGTCTGCCCATGCGAACTGCAGGGACCGCCGCATAGCGGGGCAATTTCTTTTGAATAGCACTGGGTAGTTGATCTAACAAAACCGATGCTGACGCAAGGGTGTAATAAGCCAATAGTTGCCGATGGGAATTGAGTGCCATAAAGCAGGCACTCACCCTTCGCCGAATATCTTGCGAAGCTTGCTCCCGAATGTAGCGATCAAGGGGCATGGAGCCACTTTGAAACTGCTCACGGCTGATCGCCGCATCAAATGGAACAATGGTCAGCGACACAGTGTTAAAACGCGCTGGACTTTAGTAATTTTTGGCGTCGATCAAATGCTTTCTTTAATGCTACATTTGGCTTAGCGGGATCCATCAAAGCATTCACAAAACGTGTTTGATTCTCTTGATTGAGACGAATAATTTCTGACTGCTCTATCGCTGCAACGGCAGCCTCTTGGACAGCGGAAACAATAAAGTCGGTCATTGTTCGTCCCTGCAGCTCTGCAGCACGCTTTAGTAAAGCATGTAAATCATTGCTAATGCGCGCCTCGAGGCGGGCAACCGATGGAGCGGGCATAGAATTAAGAATTCGGGTGTTTGGCATTCTAAAATTATACGGCACTTTGCCGTATAATGAGCGATTCTTTTTTGTCGTCTTATCTATTCATTCTGCAGGTTGTTTATCAATAACTCTTCCAGCCCAAGCCTAAATGACTCGGTCCTTGCCGAAGTAGCCCGGCGTCGCAGTTTTGCCATCATCTCGCACCCTGATGCGGGCAAGACCACACTCACGGAGAAACTTCTCCTTTATGCAGGTGCTATTCAGATTGCGGGGAGTGTGAAAGCTCGTAAAGCCAGTCGACACGCAACCTCGGATTGGATGGAGATTGAAAAGCAACGTGGCATCTCGGTAGCAAGCTCCGTGATGCAGATGGAGTACCGCAATGCCATTATTAATTTACTCGACACCCCCGGTCACCAAGATTTTTCTGAGGATACCTACCGAGTATTAACAGCGGTTGACTCTGCCCTCATGGTAATTGATGCGGCCAATGGTGTTGAGCCACAAACCCGCCGTTTGATTGATGTTTGTCGTGCTCGGCATACCCCACTAGTTACATTCATCAATAAGATGGATCGCGAGGTTAAAAGACCCCTTGATCTGATGGATGAGATTGAAACTGCTTTAGGCATGTCCGTGGTGCCTTTTACCTGGCCAGTCGGGATGGGTAAATCCTTTGCGGGTGTGATTGATATCATCAATCATCAGATGCGTCTCTTTAAGGCGGGTGAAGATCGTGTGACCGAAGACTCCAATACGGTCCTTGCTCTGGATGATCCATCCCTGAAAGATCGTTTTGGAGATACATTTGAAGATGCTTTAGCCGAAGTTGATTTAGTTAAGAATGCCATGCCCGCTTTTGATCGGGATGAGTTCTTGGCGGGTCGTCAATCGCCAGTATTCTTTGGTTCCGCCATTAATAACTTTGGTGTGCGTGAGATCTTAAACACACTTGTTGATCTTGCTCCAGCGCCAGGATCGCGCCATTCAGTTCAACGCGAGGTCAAGCCCGATGAAAAAAAATGTTCAGCCGTGGTTTTTAAGATCCAGGCCAATATGGATCCAGCGCACCGCGATCGAGTCGCCTTCTTGCGAATTTGCTCAGGTCACTTTCAGCGCGGCATGAAGTTAAAGATTGTGCGCAATGGCAAAGAGATAAGAACAAATAACGCCCTCTCCTTTCTCTCGCAACGCCGCGATATATTAGATGAAGCCTTCCCTGGCGATATTATTGGATTACCCAATCATGGGCTCTTGCATTTAGGTGACACTCTGACCGAAGGTGAGTCTTTGCAATTTACAGGGCTACCCTTTTTTGCTCCCGAGATCTTTCGTATGGTCGAGGCCGCTGACCCCATGCGCAACAAGCAATTACGCACTGGCCTTCTACAACTGGGTGAAGAAGGCGCTATCCAGGTCTTTCGGCCAATATCTGGCGGGACAATGCTTTTAGGTGCTTTTGGACAGTTGCAATTTGAGGTGGTAGCGCATCGCTTACAAACTGAATATGGTGCCGAGGTACGACTACTGCCAGCTCGATACAACATGGCGCGCTGGGTAAGCTCCAACGATCCAATTGCACTAAAGAAATTTATAACTGAGAACAGTCACCGTATGGCTGAGGATGTAGTGGGTGCATCCGTGTTTCTGGCAGCCCATAAATCAGAATTGGATGTTGCCCAACAACGCTGGGAAATGATTGAGTTTCATGCATTGCGCGAACATGCGGGCTTGATTTATCAGACAGAGATGTAACGATGTTCAATACGTGCATTTGTTTTGTCCGTCATGGTGAGACCAACTGGAATGCAGAGCGACGCATGCAGGGGCATATTGATATTCCCCTAAACACCACAGGCATGGGTCAAGCTAAGCGTCTTGCAAACGCTCTTACGCAAACTAAACATTCCTTTGATGCGATTTACTCAAGTGATTTAGAAAGAGCCTTGCATACAGCCAATGTTGTGGCCAATGCTCTATCACTCGCTGTGCAAACGACTCCCCAATTGCGCGAGCGTAATGTCGGTCAATTACAAGGCCTCCTGCTATCAGAGGCACCAGTACTACTTCCAGAAATTTGGCAAAGTCATATTGCACGAGAACTTGATCATGATCTGGGGGGTGGTGAGAGTATTCGTGCTTTTCATCAACGGATGCAGGGAGTGCTTGAACTATTATTAAGACAGCATCGTGGGCAATCTATCTTAGCGGTGAGTCATGGCGGCTCACTCGATATGATCTACCGCATCGTTACCCAACAAGCACTGGATGCCGAGCGTGTTGCTGTAGTACCCAATACGTCGCTCAATTGGATCACGCACGATGGTTCTGTATGGAGTATTCAACGCTGGGCGGATACCAGCCATCTGAGTGAAAGCGCTCTGGATGATATTGAAATTTAGTTGTGCTACTCAGTAGCCAGTAGATCAAGTGCAATTGCTTCTGCTACTTTGATGCCATCAATCCCAGCGGACATAATGCCACCGGCATACCCCGCACCCTCGCCTGCGGGATATAGGCCTTTGGTATTAATGCTTTGAAAATTAGGTCCGCGCTTGATTTGCAAAGGCGATGAGGTTCTGGTCTCCACCCCTGTTAATACCGCATCGTGCATTGAGAATCCTTTAATCTTCTTCTCAAAAACTGGAATGGCTTCCCGGATCGCCTCAATTGCATAGGGTGGCAAACTCTCAGCCAGATCCGTGAGATGAACTCCTGGTTTATAGGAGGGTATTACCGAACCAAACTCGGTGGAAGCGTTGCCTTGTAAAAAATCACCAACGAGCTGACCAGGCGCTTCGTAATTAGAGCCTCCCAATACAAATGCATTGGATTCAATTTGTCGCTGAAATTCGATTCCAGCAAGTGGTCCGCCTGGGTAATCTGCTGGAGTAATCCCCACCACAATGCCGGCATTGGCATTGCGTTCATTACGAGAGTATTGGCTCATACCATTGGTCACCAAACGATTAGGCTCCGAGGCGGCAGCGACTACCGTTCCACCAGGGCACATGCAAAAGCTATAGACTGAACGCCCGTTCTTTGCATGATGTACGAGTTTGTAATCTGCTGCACCAATTAATGGATTGCCTGCATGGGGGCCTAAACGTGCGCGATCAATTAAAGATTGGGGATGCTCAATCCGAAAGCCAACTGAAAATGGCTTTGCCTCTAAATAAACTCCAGCCTCATGAAGAATTTGAAAAGTATCACGCGCACTATGACCTAAGGCGAGTACGACATGATTGGCTTCTAAAAACTCACCGCTCTCTAGATAAATGCCATGAAGTACATGATTGATGATCTCAAAGCCCGTAACTTTTTGGCCAAAGCGCACTTCACCGCCCAACTCAATAATCTCTTTGCGCATTTTTTCAACAACACCTACCAAGCGAAAGGTGCCGATATGCGGCTTCGAGACATATAGAATTTCTTCAGGTGCGCCTGATTTGACGAACTCCCGCAATACTTTACGCCCATGAAATTTAGGGTCCTTTACCTGACTCCATAACTTGCCGTCTGAAAAGGTCCCTGCCCCACCCTCACCAAATTGCACATTAGACTCTGGATTGAGTATTTTCTTGCGCCATAGGCCCCATGTATCTTGAGTACGCTCACGCACTGGCTTACCGCGTTCTAAAACGATTGGCTTGAGCCCCATTTGTGCCAAAGTTAAAGCTGCAAAAATTCCACAGGGCCCAAAGCCAATGACCACAGGTCGCAAAGTAGTTCGGGACTTGATATGCCCATCAAAGTGGGCAAGGAATTTATAACTCGTATCCGGTGCTAGTCGAATATGTGGATCGTTCGCAAAGCGCATCAAGAGAGCATCTTGGTCTTTGACCACTAGATCTAAGGTATAGATGAAGCTGAGGACATTGTTCTTGCGCGCATCATAACTCCGCTTAAAGACCTCATACCGAATCAAATCATTTGTGGAGATCTGTAATCGTTTAAAAATTGCGGCTTCCAGAGCCTCAGGAGCATGGTCAATCGGCAGGCGAAGTTCAGTCAAACGGATCATAAGGTGTAACGATAGCAGTTTATGATCCTACTCTATGAAGAGCACCGCCGCCTCTATCCAGATCTTGTCATGGGAGCAAGCGCAAGCATGGGCTTACCCTGTTCGGCTTGAAGTGTTCGTTAAAGAGCAGGGTGTTCCCAAGGAGTTAGAGCTTGATGAGGATGACCCGCTGGCGTGGCATGCTGTTGCAGAACTTGATACGCTAATCATTGGAACTGCACGCTTACAAAAAAATGGCAAGATTGGTCGAATGGCAGTGATGCAAGCATACCGCCGCCATGGTGTAGCTAGCGCAATGATGAACGCCCTCTTAAAATTTGGGCAACAACACGGTATCAAACGGTTTTATTTACATGCTCAGATCGAGGCATTACCCTTTTATGAGCGCTTTGGTTTTGTAGCAAACGGCCCCGTATTTAACGAAGCCGGTATCGCACATCAGATTATGAAGAGAGCAACTTAAAAATACTTGTTAACCTCATCATCATTAGATCGAAACCACGCTTGGTAAAACACAATCAGGAACCCAATGGCAAAGTAAATCACGTTTTGGGTAGTTACGTAAGCGATGATGCCCCCAATAGTGGAAAAGATGCCCAATAGGCTCCAAAAAATGTTCATAATAACTCCATACAATTTTTATTGATTGACTCATTTCATCGAAAATTGATTAATACATCTCTTAACGTAAAATGATTCTTCAATTTTAACCAATCGTGGCGCATTGTGAATAAAGCTCTACTCGGCCTACTTTTCCTTCTTTTACTACAACCAGTTCATGCCAAATGGGTATTTATTTCTAAAGATAACTTAGGTAATTCATATTTTTATGAAGACACCAAGGTAGTAAAAGATCCCAGCGCTGAGGAAGTAAGCACGTGGCAGATGATTAGCTATGTAGATAGAATGAATGCGCCTAACGGTGAGTCAATTTATTCTGTTCTGCAAGATATCTCCTATTTTTGCCGCCCTGGTTATGAAAGTTTCAAGCAGTTTTATATTGGTTATTACTCTAGTATTGATGGCGGCGGTGTTGCGGTTCAAAGTGTGAACACTAGTAACTCGCAGTGGGAGAGGGTTATACCCGACACGATGAGCGAATTACTCTTTAAGTTTTTTTGTAAAAAAGATTAATTTTTTACTGTTTCCACACTGGCATTGGGTTGCTTAAAGTACTCTGCAGGAAAAACCATCTCCACCCCCGTTGCTCTTCTAAGCCAGATTTGGTTGTTATAGCGTATGTAACAAGCTCGATTGACCACTCCAAATGCAGACTCAAAATAAGCAAAAAGCCAATTGGGCTCTTCTCGACCGTTATCCCATTTGCACGTCTCTGAAGTAATTACGAGCCGCTCACCGTATGCGGGCATCACGCCCACAATATCTGCACGCGCAAATGCGGAGGCAAATACACCAGCCAATAAAAGGATCGCCAAGAAATAAAAAGATGGTTTTTTATAGAATTTTGATTTTTTATTATCCAGTTCCTGTGTAGCAAGCAATAACTTATCAAAATTCTCTTTTGCAATACTGACGTGTACTTTATTGGTGAGATCGGCTTCACCCACTGCGGCCTGGATTTTTGTGCTTTTGGTAACAACTCCTTCTGGATACACAAAACATTCAGTCTCAGGCAGACCCAGAAATGAGGCAAGCTTCTTAGCCGCCACAAACTTAATGGCGGGTGAATAAAAACTACTCGACTCACCATTCTCAATTTGCTCGACATGACTTGTCGTTAATGAGGCCATCTTTGCTAAATCGATCGTTGATAAACCCGCCCGCTCTCGTGCTCGTGTGAATTCTGCGCCTAGGATTTCGGGGATATCGTTTTGGTTTGTCATTTATAGCTAATTAGGCCTATTTCTACCAAATGATATCAATATGTTGATGAAGCATAAAGGAGATTTTTTTAATTAATTTTCAATGACTTAGGCAAAATTCTGATCAATTTATGACCATTTAAGAGCATTTTTTCATATAAAATAAGGCCTATTCCAACAAAAGGCTTAATTCATGCAACTGATTTGGGTTTCTGGAGCCACTTCTAAGGTTCAAAAATTCAACATCACCCCTCGGGGATTGATGAAAATCGGCTTTGCAATTGCTACCTTTTTTGTCCTTTGCGGTATTGGAATCCATTTCGTTGGCTTCAAGATGGCCCTCCAAGTCCGACCAGACCTCGCCCGGGCGATGGGTGGGGTGGTAACCTTCGAGGAACTTGATGCCTTGGATGCTGCCTATAAAGAGGAATTAGAGCGGCTTCAGGCTCAACTCTCCAAATCGATTGAAAAAATCTCAGAACTTAAAACACTTAAAGATCGCTTTGCCGACCTTGCTACCCCTGCCCCAGTAAAAAGTAAATTAGCTGAAAATACTAGTGGTGCTCGCGGCGGACCTTTTAAACCGTTTACGTTCAAGATTGATCCAAATAAGTCGATTGATAAAAACTTCAATGAGACTGTATTGAGTTCAAAAGAATTAAATCTAATTCTTACAAAATTTAAGACTGATTGGTCTTCGCAATACGACTGGCTCAATCAACTTCCAATTGGTGTTCCTGTGGCTTCACAATTTGGATCAATGAGTAGTAATTATGGGATGCGCATTGACCCCTTCACTAAAAATTTAGCGCATCATTCGGGAATTGATTTTCAGGCAAGCCCAGGAACGGGGATTGTAGCCAGCGGTTATGGAACGATCAGCAAAGTCGCTACCGACTCAATTTATGGCAAGTATGTTGAAATTAGCCATGCGGATGGCTTCATCAGTAAGTATGCCCATGCTCAAAAAGTATTTGTTAAGCCCGGTGAGCAAGTTTCTAAGGGTCAACTTATTGCGGAGGTTGGATCAACGGGGCGCTCAACTGGGCCCCATCTTCACTATGAAATTATCCGCAATGGCAGTCATTTAAATCCTGCGCAAGTTCTATTGATGCCACGGCAAGCTAATTTACCGCCAAATACCAAGCCGACTACTGCTGTTGCTCAACAGTAATTTAAGTTCGATTACTTCCCTTTTTTTCTTCGTTTGCTTCATCTTCACGAGCAAATGCCTCGAAGACTTCCATTGCCTCAGCAGATACCTCTTGTTGTTCGTCTGGATCAATCCTAGACATCGTCCCAGTCAACTTGGCGCCTTGCTCAACCCCAATTTGACCGTAAATAACTTCTCCATGAATGTCGGCGCCATCATGAAGCTCCGCCCGCTCAGAGGCGTAAATAGTGCCGTTCACTTTGCCTGCGATGAGCGCTCGATAGGTATTGATATCACCCTCTACCATGGCAGTTCTACCTAAGGCAACGGTAATATTGCTACCTGGCGGAGATTCGATATTACCAATGACTTTACCGTCAATACGAATACTTTCAAACGCCGCAATATTCCCCCGAAATACTGTTCTTGGACCAACGATCGTTTCAAATGACTCGACAGTTGGATCTAGAAAACGAATTGCGGAGGATTTTTTCTTTACCATGATGATGGAATGGTAATTCAATTAGCAGAATAGTGCCGCGTTATTACCAAACATTAGGCTTAGCCTCTTGCCACTGCGTGCCTAATCTGGGCATTTGCTCATCAAGAATCTGTTTAGCCTGATCCCCCAGAAGGGCTCCGGGTGGGATTGTGATTAGCTGTTCTACCAAAGCCTGTAACTTTCCCTGTGGATTGCGGCGCAGAATTAAATCCTCATCGATCTCTTGATGCGACTTAATTCCAGCGGCCGCACACATGTCCGCAAAAGCTAGTAAGGTCTCATGGTGAAAACGATAAACGCGTTCGCTCTTATCCATTGGATTTAAAGCCGACTGTCTTAAACGATCTTGTGTCGCAACGCCGGTAGGGCAATGATCGGTGTGACATGATCTAGATTGGATGCAACCGATCGCAAACATAAAGCCTCGAGCAGAATTACACCAATCCGCACCAATCACAAGAGCGCGCATCATATCAAATGCGCTCACAATTTTTCCAGCAACTCCAATTCGGATCTGATCTCGCAAGCCTACACCAACGAG
>Ga0255119_1000013_pt1 | contig 56326 bp, 73 predicted proteins | sample Law_Atlam_RepC_8_2_FD_188578 | JGI IMG/M metagenome (GOLD analysis project Ga0255119, IMG submission 188578) | Freshwater microbial communities from St. Lawrence River, New York, United States - Law_Atlam_RepC_8h | ecosystem: Environmental > Aquatic > Freshwater > River | place: USA: New York... | reverse complement strand
CACCTACACTTGCCGAAAGCGATGATGGGGCCTTCCGGGGCCCTTTTTTGTTTTGGTTTCAAAGGGGTTTGGCGGTGGTGACCGCCCTCCAGAGACTGCAAAATCACGCAAGACTGGTCTCTGAACCCGATTTGTCTCTAACCGACCGCCCTAGGCCCTCGTAAGAGCGCTTTAAAAAGATTACTTAATTTCAGTGGCTTGAAGTTTTTGGCCGAGCGTCCCATTCGAAAGTGCGTCCGATAGCGCAATTCGTTTCGAATCCGAGGGACGGGCGTAGGGCGGTCGATGTGGGCGGGAGGCGGACGGCCGCCAAGGCGCGCTTTAATGGCCACGTTTTTCGAAACAATCAGCCCCTGCGCGGGAGCGAGGGCTGTTCATAGAGCCATCTGCGCAAGCCGTACTGTGCTATTGCATCGCCGGTGAAGGTTGCCTCGTGCCAGACTGCGATGCGGCCGTCTTTGCCCACAAATTCTTTGTTCACAGACCATGCACTTCTTGCCGCAAGGAAAAAACTGATGCAGGTGGAATGTTCATCGGAACGAATGCTATTCGCCGCGCAACCAAACCAAGGCGCGCCCGAATGACTCTAGAGACGGGGCATCTGGGGCCGTAGGTGAACAGGCGCAACTCGCCGTCCTGCCTGAGGGACCGCATGCAGCCTGACAAGATGCGCAACACCTTTGCAGGTGGCATCGACAACAGAGGCAGACCGCAGATGATCAGAGCCGCGCCGTTGGGACCGAACGGCGTCAATTGCGAAATGCGTGCAGCGTCGCCATGAATGACGGTCACACGAGAAAGCTGCCCGGCCAAAGTGACGGCAAATCCTTCACTGGCCTCGATGGCTGCGATCTGTTCCGGCAACACGCCGCGTTCCATTAAGGCACGCGTAAACGCGCCCGTGCCGGGCCCCAATTCCAGAACCGGACCATCCGTTCTTGAAAGTCCGTCGGTGATTGCATGCGCAAGGTAGGCACTGGATGGGGCGATAGCCCCGACGCTCCGTGGGGACCTAAACCATTCACGACCGAACAGACTAATGGGCGAAGCAGAGATGTTGCGAGCAATGCAGCCGCGCACTTTGCCATGATTGGGACGCAGGTTGGGTGCACCCCCTTGAGGGGTGCAGCCACATTCGGTCTGGCCACTTGTGATGCGGAGCAACTCCGTCAACCGCCTAAGCCGAACTGCGCCTTGACGCCACTGATGAAGGTCGCGTCATCCTGCGCGGACCGCGCTGCCATGTATGCGGCTGCATCTGGCCCCGCGGTATAGCGCAGGTTGGATGTGCCATCCGTGGCAGCGACCCAGATTGTCTCGCTCACGACCGATGGCGGCGATGCTGTTGCGGCCAACTCGGGGCTGCCGAGGACAGCAAAAAGCTTGTCAATTACAGGTTGATAAGTGGTCAGATCAGGCGTCTGGCGAAAATCAAAGGAACGCCCGCTGAAATCGGTGGCGATCATGCCGGGTTCGACGATCTTGACCCGGATCCCCAAGGGTTCCAGCTCATAATGCAGGGCTTCGGACAGGCCCTCCACCGCGAATTTCGTGCCGTGATAAAGGCTTCCAAGTGGAAAAGTCATGCGCCCCCCGATCGAGGAGATATTCACGATCACACCTTTGCCCTGTGCGCGCATGCTGGGCAGCACGGCCTTGGTCACCTCCAAAAGCCCGATTACGTTGGTGTCGAACTGACGGCGGATCCCTTCCATATCAAATGCTTCCAGAGGGCCATAAGCGCCGTAGCCTGCGTTGTTCAGCAGCACGTCGATGCCGCCGAAACGGGCATATGCTGCCTCAACCGCCGCTGCGATTGAGGAACCGTCGGTGACATCCAGACGCGTGACCAACACACGTGGCAGATCTACAAGATCGCCCGCCTGCGTCGGATTGCGCAGGGTGGCCACAACGTTCCAGCCCTTGTCATGGAAGTAATGCGCTGTTGCCTTGCCGATGCCACTGGATGTTCCAGTGATGAAGATGGTCTGTGTCATGGTCCTGCCTTTGAAACTGTCTTTCACGCTTCAGAGGTGGCCGTCGCCACGCTTTGCTTCAATCGCAGATCGCGCCAACAGACAAACGGATCGCGCCAATCACGCAGACGTTGCTGCGCGCGCTTCGGCTGGGGTCATGCCAGTCCAGTCGCTGAAGGCGCGATAGAAGGAGTTCGGATCGCGATAGGCCAGCAGGAAACTGGTCTCTTCCGTGCTGAGTTTGCGGTCGCGCAGATAGATCAACGCCAAGGCGGCGCGGGTGTCATCAAGGATCGTCTGGAAAGATGCCCCCTCGTCCTTCAGCTTGCGCTGCAGACTGCGCGTGCTGACCCGCAAACGACCCGCTACCGCCTCGGCCGACACCCGACCAGATGGAAGCATATTGCGGATTTCGCGCCGGACGCGATCTGCCATACCGATTCCGCTGGATAGCGATGTCAGACGGGCCATAAGCTCGTGCTCGATGGCGCGGTAAACTGCGGTATCGGCAGAGATGATCGGCAGCGACGCATCCGCCCTACGAAGCGCGATGCCAGTCTCGTCGCCGGATAAGATTTCGCTCCCGGCAAAACGGCGGAAGGCATCGGTAACCTGCACCTGTGCGGGCAAGGTCACAGAGTGCGGTGTGATCTGGTCAGAGGCGAAGGTCCGCAAGAGTTCGAGAAAATACGATACTTCCATGATGGCCGTCGCGGGGGGCAGGCCGGTGGCCTTTTCTGCATCTTTAAGCGTGATCGAAAGCACCCCTCCCTGTTCTTCAATCACAAGGGCCACAGGTGCGATCAGCGGTTTGAAAAGCGCAACCCGGTGCAATCCTGTCCGGATGTCTGGGCTCGCAGAAAAAGCAATCAGCGCGGGGTGCAGCGGCCCCATGGCCAGTGCGCGCCCCAGCTCCATAGCGCGATCGAGGTCGCCCGCTTCGGTGACCAGGGCCTCCAAGACGGCAAACCATGTTGCGGCGTCCAGACCGCGCCCCTCATGCGCCAGATAGTCGGCAGGGAGGCCCGCGCGGGCAAGCACGCGGACAGGACCGAAACCAAGCGTCTTGCAGGCTTGTGTAAGGAAAGAAGTGATTTTGTAACCGCGTGGTTGCATATTTTGGTCACCGCCGTGCCAGTCACCTGTAATTCCATTCCGGACGCTACCGCCATCGTATATCCCACCGTTGGCGTGAAACGATATAGTTTTGGCGTGATCAGCAAGCGTCAAGCAATTCGTCGGAACAAGAAGCACCCTGTCGTCGTGTAATTGCGGGTGTTGCCCCAAGCAGTCACTCACGCAAAACTTGCCTACAGTCGGCTTTGTGCAGATCGCGTTAATTCGTTGTCCCAAACACGATGCCTGCCTGTTCCACCCACGGCAACGCGGCGCTCTCGGTCAGTTGCATGAGGGTCACAGCCGTAACTTCCCGACCAAACACCAGTCGTTTCAACACTTCAGGCGCCAGATAGGCCAGACGCAGCTGTCTGCTGACATGGCGCTCTGCAAGGTTCACGGCGATTGCCAGGTCGCGGACAGTGCCGAACTCGCCCGCCTCCATGCGCCGCCGCCATGCCCAAGCGCGGCCAAGAGCGCGCAGAATATACGGGTCTTGCGCTTGATCTTGGCTGGGTAGGTAATCCGCTGGCGGCATGATCTTCGGCCGCCCGTTTTTCCTACGGATCTTGAGCGGCACGAAGACCTGAATGGTGTCGGACGCGCTCATTACTCTGCCGCCTCAAGCTGTCGTGGGGTCATCATTTCGCGCATGACGCCCGCGATGCCGTCAGTACGCAGGTCGATGACGAGCCCCTCTGCGGTCACTGTGACACGCCGTACAAGCAACTGAATGATGCGCGCCTGTTCAACCGGGAACAGCTGCGTCCACAGCTCTGGAAAGTCCCTTAGTGCTGCGATTGCATCAGCCTCTTGAATGTCATCCCGGCCCAATGCAGCGATAACGTAGGCTGCGGTTTCTGGTGTCCGCAGCACCCTGCGGATTTCGGCAACCACCGCCGCCTCGGCAATATCAGCAGGGAGGCGGCGAGGAATGCCATCTTCAGGCGTTTCGCGGTTCTTTAGAAGGTCCATCGACACATAGTACCGATATCTTCGGCTACCCTTCTTGGTGCTGGATGGTGTCATGGCCGCACCCGTTGCAGTGAAGAGAAGCCCCTTCAACAATGCGGACGTTTGCGTCCGAGTGTTGTTTGCCCGCTTTCGAGGGCTTTCGCCCATGATGTCATGCACCTGCTCCCACAGGCGATTGTCGATGATGGCCTCGTGTTCTCCAGCGTATGCCTCTCCTTTGTGAACGGCTTCACCGCGATAGACGCGGTTGTTCAGCAGGCGGTAGAGGTAGCCCTTATCGATCAGCGCGCCTTGTTTGCTGCGGAACCCATCGTTGCGCAGTTCGCGGGCCAGAACGGTGGCAGAGCCTACCTCAACAAAACGCTCAAACACCATGCGGACCTTGGCGGCTTCCTCTTCGTTCACTACCAGCTTGCGGTCGACGACATTATAGCCCAGGGGCACATAGCCTCCCATCCACATGCCTTTCATGCGCGAGGCCTTCACCTTGTCACGGATGCGCTCGGCGGTGACCTCACGCTCGAACTGGGCGAAGCTGAGCAGGATATTCAGCGTCAGTCGTCCCATCGAGGTGGTCGTATTGAAGGACTGCGTCACCGAGACGAAGGTAACCCCGTTGCGATCAAAGACCTCCACTAGCTTGGAAAAGTCCATCAGAGAGCGCGACAGACGGTCAATCTTGTAGACGACAACCACATCCACCAACCCGTCTTCAATGTCGGCCAGCAACTGCTTCAGCCCAGGGCGCTCCAATGTGCCACCTGAGATGCCGCCATCATCATATTGATCGCGAACCAAGGCCCAGCCTTCGGATTTCTGGCTCGCGATATAGGCCTCGCAAGCCTCCCGCTGCGCGTGGAGCGAGTTGAACTCTTGCTCGAGGCCTTCCTCGCTCGATTTGCGGGTGTAGATGGCGCAGCGCAGGCGGCGGGCGGGTTTTGTCACATGATCTTTCATGCTTCACCTCGTTTCATCTCTCGCAGCCCGAAGAAGCGATAGCCGTTCCAGCGTGTGCCGGTGATGGCGCGGGCAACAGCCGAGAGCGATTTGTAGCGCTGCCCGCCCCAATCGAAGCCGTCCTTCAGCACGGTAACAGTGTGGGCGACACCATCCCATTCGCGGATCAACTTGGTGCCCACCACGGGGTTACGGGGATCGGCAATCTGGGCCTTACGCTTCAGTGTGCCTTCTACTTCGTCGGCCAGCAGGTCCAGCAGCCGGCGGGTTTGCTTGTCCGGGCCGCCATAGATCAGTTCCTGGATCCGATAGGCCGAACGGCTTTCTAGGAACGTGCGGCTGTTGTTCGGGGCGGGCGCATCAAACAGCGCCTGCCATTCGGTCTTTAGTTCATTGACAGACATGGATTTCAAGGCAGCCAAACGCGCCAGGATTGGTTCATGTGTGGTCATGCAGATCTCCTCGGAGTTGGAGTTGCAGTACCGCTCTGTTTGCCCGCGAAGTGTAGCGAACTGTCTCCAGTATTCTGCGATAGATGGTCGCGATCGCGGCCTGCCAAGCGCACCACCGCCGTGGCCAGTAGACCATGCAGTTCGGTGCGGCGTTCATGCGCCGTCATGCGGTCGGGATGCAGCGGGTTGGGACGTTTCATTCTGGCCTCGCCTTAGCGCCGACCATCAGTCGGCTTCTACTTGGCAAAAGCCACCTACTTGCTTGGAACGAGACAGTTCGGAAGGATGTTTCTTACGCCCAAAACCGCAAGATTGCCTTGGTCCGCAACAATCCAGCGGGTGATGCCGGAAAGCTTATCTGCGTCATTTTTTACCTGATTGTTTCAGCCACCCGGCAGATTCGAAGTTTCTTGTTTTGAGGGGTCGGCGTTTTTTTGAGCTGTTGGGGAGGTATTTTTGTCCAGTGGGTCTTGCTTATTTTGTCCGGCTCAGCTTCGTCCTAGATCAAACTGTCTGAATCAGGAGACAATCACGCCTCGGAGGTAGAGACAAATTTGTCTCTCCTGTATAGACATTTATGTCCGATGCTCGTGTCTTGTAATTGACTGCGCATTCCATATTCTTCTCGCACAGGAGGCCGAAATGAGCGCAGAAAATCAAGAAGAATCGGATGAAACTGCTCCGGCGGTCTCAAAGAAGAAGAACCTTACCGAGGCTGACAAAAAGTGGGGTAAGAAGGTCATCGATAGGGGCTTTTGCATCGTACCGTCCTTGCTTCTGAGAGAGCAACACACGCTCAAGCTCAGTGCTGCAGAGCTGGTGCTACTGCTGCAAATTGCTGACCATTGGTGGCAAGCGGCAAATACGCCGTTTCCGGGCAAAGCCGAACTTGCGATGCGGCTGGATGTTACGGAGCGGCAAGTTCAGCGCATCATCGCTAAACTTGAGAAGTCTGGCCTCGTGCAACGCGGCGAGCGCTGGAACAAGTACCACGCCCGGATGTCCAATTTCTATTTCTTGGAAGGCCTGGTGAAAAAGCTTCAGGAACTGGAGCGGGTTCAGGCCGAGAAGGATGAGGCGGCCGATAAGGCAGTTGCAGAGGTGTCAGCCCGCAGAGCGGCCAAAGCTAGGAAATCTGCGCCGAAAACTCGCGCCGCTTAAGGCATCAAACGCAAATTCGATACAGGCCGGAGCGGTAAGCGCTGCTCCGAACAACCCCCTCATGCCCAAAGACGCCCAAAGGAGGGCACAAGATGATGTTCGACGACACCGGCAGAAAGGTTAGCGGCTGCGGCCAACGCCACGGCCATCACGCCACCGAAGTTTCCAGCAACGCTGAATGGCGGTGCGACCACTGTGGCAAACTTCTTGGAAAGGCCAAGGGTGGACAAATGCACATCCTTCGTAAGCCCTTCGAGCTTTTTGCGAGCTTTCCGGTGACGGCAAGGTGTCCCGGTTGCACTCGGCTGAACCTGCGCAACAGCGGCTAGGCGCGCGCTTACCGACGCTCAGCAGCCCAGAACATTCCCTCTAAACCTAGAGACGCATGACGTCCTGACCTGGCCACGAGAAGGCGCTGGACGCCTGGCCGTAAGGCAGGCGTCCAATGTGTCTCGCATGGCACGAGATCCGTGATCAGATCACGGTTTCTTCTACTACGTTCAGTTTTCAGCGTGGCTTCGATGCCATCCGGCGTTCGCAGGCCTCGCTGAAACCCTACCGCGATCCGGCATCATTGCTTGACGCGTTGCACCGCAAAACGTGTGACGGCGATGCGAAAAACCGCATCCTCGTCGCTTTGATTGAAGCGGCGCAAGCTGATGATCCTTCCGCCGATACGGCGCTGACGTTCCTGTTGTTGGCGCTCTGGCCAGGGCTCGATGCGATCCGGCGGCGGTCTATCTGGCGCAAGCTGGGCACCATCGATGAAATCGCCTCCGACGTCTTGGCGCGAACCGTTGACGTTTTGCGCAGCCTGGATCTGGGCCGCGTCAACTGGGTTGCCGCCACGGTTTTGCGGAACGTCGAACGGGATATGATCCGGGCACGCAACCGCGAAGCTGGGCGGGCTAAACTTGGCAGCGACATCGCGCCTGATGAAGTCTCCGCCCACGAACTCGGACTGCAATCGCTGCCCGAGGACGCGGCTCTCCCTGGCCATCTGCACAAACTGCTCGGCGCGGATGCGCTTCTGGTGATCCGCGTTGCCATCGAGGGCTATTCGCAAGTCGAAGCTGGTGTTGAGCTGGGCCTGACTGAGGCCGCTGCTCGCAAACGCTACCAACGTGCGCTTCGCAAACTGCGCGACGCCCTCGCAGACATCCCCTGAGCGCATGTCCCGATCTGGCTCCGCCGTCGGCTTTTCCCACTTGAGCGCCTGGAGCGCCGTCCCTCCAACCGAAAGTGGACATGCATGAACATGACTGCCGATCTATCGCTTGAGAACTACCGCCGCCTCCCGGGGCTGTACCGCCGCTGGGAATTGACAGAGGTCTGCGAGCCCAACCGCAACTATCAGATCGAGGATGCGGGAACCCATGCCGACGGTACGCCGCTTCTGGCGATTTACGTCGGCGAAGCCGCATACGCGGGTACGGACCTGGGCACGAACGAAGTGCTGATGAGTGGAGTGCGCAAATGAGCCTCCCGATCATCAGCGCCGATGAACGACTCGCGCAGCGCAAAGGCATCAAGGGCGTCATCTTCGGCCGGTCTGGTATCGGCAAAACGTCACTTTTGTGGACCCTGGATGCCCAGACCACGCTTTTTCTGGACCTGGAGGCTGGCGATCTTTCCGTTGAAGGCTTGGAGATCGACACGCTAAGGCCGCGCACATGGAAGGAGTGCCGCGATTTCGCGGTGTTCATCGGTGGACCAAACCCCGCACTTCGCGACGACCAGCCTTATAGCGAGGCGCATTTCGCGGAAGTGTGCAGCCGGTACGGCGACGCCGCGGTAATCGAAAAGTATCAAACCGTCTTTATTGACTCGATCACCGTGGCCGGCCGGCTCTGCTTTCAATGGTGTCGCGGGCAACCGGAAGCTTTCTCGGACAAAACTGGCAAGGCCGACATTCGCGGTGCCTATGGGCTCCATGGGCGCGAAATGATCGCCTGGCTCACGCATCTGCAGCACACGCGCGGCAAAAATGTCTGGTTTGTAGGAATCCTTGACGAGAAGCTTGATGACTTCAATCGCAAGGTTTTCCAGCCGCAGATCGACGGCAGCAAGACTGGCCTCGAACTGCCAGGCATCGTCGATCAGGTCGTCACTATGGCTGATATCCCCGATGCAGATGGCAAGCCGCAGCGGGCATTTGTCTGTCAGACGCTGAACATGTGGGGGTTTCCGGCCAAGGACCGCTCAGGCCGTCTTGAGTTGGTCGAACCCCCGCATCTTGGCCGCCTTATGGAAAAGATCCAACGCCCGTCTCGGCCGGCTTCTGGGCGGCTCGCATGGCCTGTGGTGACCCCGGCCGATCCCTCGAACGAGTCTGACCGCGGCTGAAAAGCCTGCAGCGGCACCCGGTGTCCCGATCGGGGCTCCGGGTTGGCTTTTCCCATTCGACGCCCCTGAGCGTCCCCCATCAACACACACGGAGCCGCGCAATGACCGGACCATGGAACGACTTCAACTCGGCGCAATCGAACACCAACGTCATCCCGAAAGGCACGATTGCCAAGGTTCGCCTGACCCTGCGTCCCGGCGGCTTTGACGATGCCTCGCAGGGGTGGACTGGAGGATGGGCGCGTCGCGCCACGACCGGCGCCGTCTATCTCGATGCCGAATACACAGTTCTTGAGGGCCCTTATGCCCGTCGCAAGATTTGGTCGCTGATCGGGCTCTACAGCCCGAAGGGACCGGAGTGGGGCAACATGGGGCGTGGCTTGGTTCGGGGCATGCTGAACTCTGCACGCGGCGTGTCTGACAAGGACAACTCTCCCGAGGCTCAGCTCCGCCGCCGGATCAACGGCTTTGGCGATCTTGATGGACTTGAGTTTGTCGCACGCATTGACATCGGCCAGGACACAAACGGCGACGACAAGAACGAGATCCGCGCCGCCGTGACGCCGGATCATCGGGACTATGCCGCGGTGATGGGTGCGGAAAACCCGCAAACGCCTGTGGCCTTGTCGCAGGGCTATGCGCCCCAGCAGTTCGCCAGTGCCCCCCAAACCATTCAGTCCGCTTCCGCGCCCGGTCATTCCGGTCGGCCGAGCTGGGCGAAGTAAGGGGGAGTGGCCATGCGTTTGCGTCCCCGCCAAAAGACATTCGTCGATCGCAGCCTGGCTGCGCTCGCCGGCCGCGGCAACACACTGGGTGTCGCGCCAACCGGCGCGGGCAAAACGGTCATGCTCTCGGCAGTGACCGGTGAGATGATCGGCGACGGTGCCAAGGCTTGCGTGCTCGCGCATCGTGACGAGCTGACTGCGCAGAACCGCGCCAAGTTCCAGCGCGTGGTGCCGGGTGTCGCCACATCGGTAATTGATGCGAGCGAGAAATCTTGGGGCGGACAGGTCGCCTTCGCGATGGTTCCCACCCTGGCACGCGCCTCGAACCTCGCCGACATGCCGCGCCTTGATCTGCTGGTCATCGACGAAGCCCATCATGCCGTTGCCGACAGCTATCGCCGCATTATTGACCGGGTCCGCGAGGCCAATCCCGATGCCCGCATCTTCGGGGTCACAGCGACACCGAACCGGGGCGACAGGAAGGGACTGCGTGAGGTCTTCGACAACGTCGCCGACCAGGTGCGGCTGGGCGAGCTCATCGCCTCTGGCCACCTCGTGCCGCCGCGCACCTTCGTCATCGACGTCGGCGTGCAAGACGAGCTGCGGTCAGTCCGCAAGTCGATGTCGGATTTTGACATGGCTGAGGTGGCTGGGATTATGGACCGCGCCCCTGTGACCGACGAAGTGATCCGCCACTGGAAGGAGAAGGCGGGCGACCGGCAGACTGTAGTGTTCTGCTCCACCGTCGCCCATGCCGAGCACGTCACCGATGCATTCCGGGCGGCGGGTGTTTCCGCCGCGCTGATTCACGGCGACCTCGCGGCTGAGACCCGCAAGGCGATCCTTGCCGACTACGCCGAGGGCAGCATCCGCATTATCGTGAATGTGGCCGTGCTGACCGAAGGTTGGGATCACCCGCCCACCTCCTGCGTCGTACTGCTGCGCCCCAGTTCCTACAAGTCCACGATGATCCAGATGGTTGGCCGGGGACTGCGCACGGTTGACCCGGAGGAACACCCGGGCGTCGTCAAGACAGACTGCATTGTGCTGGATTTCGGTACATCAAGCCTGATCCACGGCACACTGGAACAGGACGTCGATCTCGAGGGCAGGACAGAGGGTGGCGACGCGCCCACCAAGACCTGCCCCTGTTGTGAGGCGGACATTCCTCTCGCTTCCACGGAATGCCCGCTCTGCGGTGAGGCCTTCCCACGTGAGGAGGAGGGGGCCGGCGAAGGCAACGCTGCTGCGCCTTTGTCAGGCTTCATGATGACCGAAATTGACCTCTTGGAGCGCTCGAGCTTCGCTTGGGTCGATCTCTTCGGAACCGACGCCGCATTGATGGCGGCAGGCTTCAATGGCTGGGGCGGCATCTTCTGGAAAAATGGTGTCTGGTACGCGATCGGTGGGGCCAAGGGCGTGCGTCCGCATCTTCTTGGCATCGGCGAGCGCACTGTGTGCCTGGCTCAGGCGGATGACTGGCTGAACACCCACGAAACCGATGAGAGCGCCTTCAAGACGCGCGGCTGGCTGGGGCAGCCCCCGACTGAAAAGCAGCTGAAATACCTGCCGCCTGAATGCCGACAGGACTTTGGCCTGACGCGCTATCGTGCCTCGGCGCTTATGACCTTCGGTTTCAACAAGCAGGGCATCAGCCAGCTGATCAACAGCGCGGTAGCCCCGGACCGGAGGGCGGCATGATCCATGACGTTCTCCGCTCCCCTCAGCGCCGAGGAGCGGCGCAAGCTCTGGCATCCGCGTGGAACGCTGTGTGCTGTCTGCCGGCAACCCACCCGTGGTTTGGGTTGGTTCGACCCGGTTCGTTCGAGACGGCCCCGGCCATCGGTCTGGTTCTGCTCGATGCCCTGTCAGTCCTATTGGACGCGATTGGCCAAGGAGAGTTTCGCCATGGTTGATCTCACCGACGAAGAACATGCCGCGATCACAACCACCATGAAGCGCATGGCGCTGCTGATGGAGGAGATCGGCTGGGGCACTTCACTGGCCAATCTCTCTGAGGCGCAGGTGCGCTCGCTGATTGAGGAAGCCATCGAAGGCTTCCGGGAAGCCATGTCCGACATCGCAAAGGCGAACGCGCTGGAGGTGCCATTTTGACCTTGGACTTCAACCACAAGCCCAGCTTTGCCGACCGTATCAATGAAGCTGTGGACGGCGCACTCACCGCCGATCAGGCCACGCGGACGCCCCGCGATTATCTTGGAGGGTCCCGCCTCGGTCATGCCTGCGAACGCGCACTGCAATTCGAACTCACGGCAACACACAAGGACGATGGCAAGGACTTCAGTGGCCAGTCGCTGCGCATCTTTGCCATCGGGCATGTCCTTGAAGACCTCGCTGTCGCCTGGCTGAGGCAGGCAGGGTTTGATCTCTTCACCCGCAAGGGCAATCGCCCTGATGGTGGTCAGTTCGGCTTCTCGGTCGCGGGCGGACGCATTCGGGGCCATGTCGATGGCATCATTGCCGATGGCCCCGATGGCTTCGGGCTTGCTGTTCCCGCTCTCTGGGAATGCAAAACCATGAACGCGAAGAACTGGCGGGCCTGCGTCAAGGACGGCGTGACCAAGTCGAAACCGGTCTACGCCGCCCAGATCGCGGTCTATCAGGCTTACATGGAAACGAGCGTGCCCGGCATCAGCACCGCGCCTGCGCTCTTCACGGCGATCAACAAGGACACAGCAGAACTGCACCACGAACTGGTGCCTTTCGACGCCGACCTCGCGCAGCGCATGTCCGACAGGGGCGTGCGGATCCTGCAGGCGACTGATGCGGGCGAGTTGCTGCCTCGCATCGCGACCACGTCCGACTTCTTCGAATGCCGCTTCTGTCCGTGGTCTGACCGCTGCTGGGGGTTGCCCGTATGAGCGACGACAGCATCCTGCATTTCAACCCGTGGATGGACTTCAACGACGGCCCACCGTCTGGTAACCCCTTTGGCTGCGATCCCGAACCAGAGCAGGTCGCCATCTTCCTCGACACGGTGTTTAGCTGGTGTGAGGGGCTCATCCCGCTGAGGGGCTTTGTCGACAAAGGGCAAGGCCGGGATGGCAAACCGCATAACATCTGGATCTCGGCCGACGACACCGCGCCCGAAAAACTCGCAACCTTCGCTGCCTGGGCAAACCGCGAGGGCGCGGCTGTCTATGTTATCCCGGGCACAGTTGCCGAGCAGGGACAGGCCCGTGCCGCAGATGTTCTGCAGATGCAGGCCATTATTGTTGACCTCGATGCTGGCGACATTCCCGCCAAGCTCGAGCATGTTACCCGCCACCTCGGAACGCCCACCCTCTTGATTGAAAGTGGCGGCCGCACGCCTGAAGGGGCGGCCAAGCTTCATGTGTGGTGGAAATTGACAGAGCCGGTGGAGGGCGAGGACCTCGTCACCCTGTGCCGTTTGCGGGGCGACATCGCCGTAAAGGTTGGTGGCGATACCCATTTTCGCTCAGCGCACCAGCCGATCCGGGTCCCAGGCACAGTTTATCATAAGCACGGGCACCAGCGCCTCGTGCAGATCCGCGAACATCGCGACGTCGAGATTGAGCTTTCGGATTTGGCCGAACGGGTCGCCGAAATGCCGCCGCTGCCTGGTGTGGGCTTCGCGAGCGATACCACATCTGTGCCCTCCAAACCCACACTAGAGGCCGTGTTGACGACGCCGGTCCGGGAGGGCGCTGCTGACGACTGGTCACGATTTCAAGGCGCCAGCGCTGCTATCGGACATTATGTTCGTCTGGTCCATGAAGGCCGCTTGGATCCGCTGGAAGGCTGGGAAGCCATCTGCGGCTACAACGCTGCCATGCTGCGCCCGTCCTGGCCGCTGGACCGACTGCAGGCCGAGTCCGAGCGTCTCTGGGCGCTACATGTCAAAAGAAACGGCCCACCGCTCCTGCGACTGCCCCGTGCGGATACACCTGCCGGGCCATTGCCGGCCTTCAGTCTAGGTGCACTGCTGGATGATACCAGCCCGATGCCCGAGGACATCATTGGGCCACGTGTTCTGACGCCTGGCGGTCTTCTTGTGCTCGGCGGCGCACCCAAGGTGGGCAAGAGCGATTTCCTGATTTCCTGGCTCGTGCACATGGCTGCTGGCGTGCCGTTCCTCGGCTTCACGCCGCCCCAACCGCTGCGCGTTTTCTACCTTCAGGCCGAAATCCAGTATCACTACCTGCGCGAGCGCATACGCCAGATAGCGCTGCCGGCCGCCGTCATTACCGCTGCGCGCGATACCTTCATCGCCACGCCAAAGCTGAAAATCCTGCTTGATGCAGAGGGCGTCGCCCGTGTGGCCGATGCTATCCGGGCCGCCTTTCCAGAGGCGCCGCCTGACGTCATTGTCATCGACCCGATACGCAATATCTTCGATGGCGGCCCTGAGGGGGGCGGTGAGAACGACAACACCGCCATGATGTTCTTCCTGAGGGACAGGGTGGAGCCCCTGCGCGAGGCTGTCAATCCGGACGCCGGCATCATTCTCGCCCACCACACCCGGAAAGCGTCGAAGACACAGGTGAAGGAAGACCCTTTCCTTGCGCTCTCGGGCGCAAGTGCGCTTCGGGGCTTCTACACCTCCGGGCTTCTTATGCATCGGCCGGAGGAGGAGAGCAGCGCACGTCGGCTGGAAATCGAGCTTAGGAACGGCCCCGCGCTACCAGGCAAGCTCATCGACAAGGTAAATGGTGAATGGGTCGAATTGAACCCGATGAACGAACGCCTGGTGCGGAAGGAAGTGGGCGCACGCTTCGATGCCGAACGCCTGCGCAAGCACGACGTCATCCTAGGCATGTTGCTCGATGAAGCTGCCAGCGAACGCCTCTACACCGGAACGCAGTTCGCTGAGAGCTTCGAGAACCAGAGCGGTCTGGGCAGCAAGCACACCATCCGCGAGCGCCTCAGCGTGCTGGCAACCAAAGGTTTCGTGAAATTCCTGCGCGATCCGTCCGAGTTTGGTTACCCCATGACCCGGTCACGATTTGGCTACCTCTGCGTCGAAGGCATGCAGTTCGGCACGCCCATCGACCATGTCGATCCGATCACTGGGGAGATCACCACAAAGGCCCGCCCGGTGCTGCCGAGCCACTTCAAATGCCCCCAATCCGGGGTCTCGCTGCAGGTCGAAAACCCCACTGTCTGGGTCTACCCGGAGGGTGCTGAAGACGACCCATCTCATATGAGTGAGGCCTAACTCATATGACATCGGTATGTGTGAGCTCAATAAAATCAATGTGTTACCATATGATATGTCTTTGGCGCCTATGTCATAGCCGAAGACTTCCTGAAGTCATTTTTTGTAATGATTTCAGTATATTGGCCGTTCAGGAGCAGTTAGGTGCTAAACCCCCATACTACGTATGGGGAGGCCACCCCCTGGGGTTGGCCTCTCCTCCCGTGCGTCAGGCCCAATCGCGGGGGCCACCACTTGGTGCGGATTGCATTCTGATCCGACGACGGCGGCCGGTACCGCCAAGCATCAACCGCCGTCGTCTTCCACCCGAGCAGCCAACCAGAAGAGGAGGCCGCACATGGCTGACCCGACTCTCCCTAGCGTCAATCCTGATGCAACCCTGAAAACGCCGTCACGGTCCGAACCGGCACGCACGATCCTTGCACTTGATCTCGGCACCACTACTGGCTGGGCGCTTCGTGGCTTCGACGGCCTGATCACCAGTGGCACCGCATCGTTTAAGCCCGGCCGCTATGACGGCGGCGGCATGCGCTTTTTGCGTTTCACGAACTGGCTGACAGAACTCGATAGGTTGTCCGGGCCAATCTCGGCGATTTGGTTTGAGGAAGTGCGCCGCCACGCAGGCACTGACGCGGCCCATGTCTACGGTGGGCTGATGGCCTCACTGACCAGTTGGGGCGAATTGCGCGGCACTCCCTACGAGGGAGTGCCGGTGGGCACGATCAAACGCCATGCCACTGGCCGCGGCAATGCTCCCAAAGAGGCCATGATCGCCTCGGCACGTGCCCGCGGCTACTGCCCGGCGGACGACAACGAGGCCGATGCGATCGCCATCCTGCACTGGGCCCTAGACACCCGGGGAGGTGTGGCATGAGGCTCTACCCCAAAGGTTACGGTGGCCAGCGCAGAGATCCTGAGCAGGTAAAGCGCGACGGTTGGCACGAACAGGGCCTGCTTGCTGTCAGCATCGACGATCATCGGTTAACCTGGCCGGAGCTTGCGCTGGTCGAACAGCTGGGCTCCAAGCTCTACGGCAAGCGGAGCCCGGCAAAGGAGGCGCGCCATGGTTGACCGCACCTGGACCGCCGACGACGTCGCCGATCATTTCGAGGAGGCGTTCCGAACCCTGCGCAAGCTGCCGCTGGTAAGAGTGCAGGGATATTTCAACGCCTGGCCCGACATCGTGCGGTCGGAAAAGGAGATCCTCGCGATGGAGCCGCAGCCGATGCGGGTCTGGCCTTCGACCTCTGCGATCACCCGGCTTGAGCAGACGTTCGATTGGGTGCTCTGGATTGATGAGGCCGAGCGCAGGCTGGTCTGGTGGCGGGCAGCCCGCCGCTCCTGGAAGGAGATCACCTACGAATTGGGCGTCGATCGCAGCACCGCTTGGCGGCAGCACAAGCTTGCGCTGACCAAGATAGCAGCCCGGCTAAATGCTGCAGGTGCATAAAGTGTTGCAACACTTTTCCTTTCGACATTTGCAACAAATTCATGCTATCTGAAAGGCATGATGGGGAGAGTGCGTCGGGAAGACGTATCTCCCCTTTTCTGTTCTGGACTTGGGTGGTCGAAGCAGTGCAACCGGTGATCGGCTTTCCGAAAAACTGTCTCCGCACAAAATGATCCGCCTCGCAACCCATTGAAATTGAATGGGTCCCTCCTGTTCGTGACCGTATTCGGGGGGGCGAGGCCCGAGGGTTTCCCAGTGACACCCCTGAAAACACCCGTTTCGTTTCGCTTTCACACGACACCCAACAAAACAAAGGCCTGACGGTCTGACACAACCCGCCTGAACCGAAACGGGGAGCCGACCCCATTTCGCTTTGCGAACCTCGAGTTCGCGCATCAAGCATCCTCAAGGACATCACCATGGACGTCGTCGACCTGCCGCTCGAGCAGATCATTCCCTATGCGCGCAACCCGCGCCGGAACGAGCAGGCGATTGCGACGGTCGCGGCGTCGATCCAGGAATTCGGGTGGCGCCAGCCTATCGTTGTCGACGAGGCGATGGTGGTTCTCGCCGGGCACACGCGGCTGGAAGCGGCGCGCAAGCTCGGGTTCAAGACTGCGCCGGTGCATGTGGCCAAAGGGCTGACGACGTCCCAGGCGCGGGCCTTCCGGATCATGGACAACCGTTCCAGCGAAAACGCCGAGTGGGACAAAGACCTTCTGAACCTCGAACTGGCGGATCTGCTTGAGGCGGATTTTGACCTCGGGCTGACGGGCTTCACAGACGACGAATTGAACGCGCTGATGAACAGCCTCGAGGACCGCGCCGGCCCGCAGGAGGGTGAGGACGATGTTCCAGACCCCCCCGAGGATCCGATCAGCCGCCCGGGCGATCTCTGGATCCTTGGTAACCATCGGCTGCTCTGCGGCGACAGCACCGTGGCCACGGATGTCGAGAGAGTGCTGAACGGCGTAAAGCCGCTGTTGCTTGTCAGCGATCCACCGTACGGTGTGGAATACGATCCCAGCTGGCGCAACCAGGCGGGCGCGGCCAAGACCAAACGCACGGGCAAGGTGCTGAATGACGACCGCGCTGACTGGCGCGAGGCCTGGGCGCTCTTCCCCGGCGACGTCGCCTACGTCTGGCACGGTGCTTTGCATGCAGCGACAGTGGCCGAAAGCTTGGAGGTCGCAGGCTTCACCATCCGGTCCCAGATTATCTGGGCCAAGGATCGGCTTGTCCTGAGCCGGGGTGATTACCACTGGCAGCACGAGCCCGCTTGGTATGCCGTGCGCAAATCCGGCAAGGGCCACTGGGCCGGGGACCGCAAGCAGACGACGCTCTGGCAAATTGCCAACAAGGATCAGGACGAGAAAACCGTCCACGGGACGCAGAAGCCGGTGGAATGCATGCGCCGCCCGATCCTGAACAACTCGAGCCCGGGTCAGGCAGTCTATGAGCCCTTCATGGGATCAGGAACTACGCTGATTGCGGCCGAGACGACTGGCCGCGTCTGCTACGGCATCGAGTTGAATCCGGCTTACGTTGATGTGGCGGTTGCGCGCTGGCAGAAATTTACAGGCAAGCAGGCCATTCTTGACGGCGGAGAGCAGACGTTCGATGCCCTGAAAACTAAACGTGTGGCCGCATGAAACAGTCCCGTCTCATGTCGATGGTTGAGGCCATCACCAACGTGGTCGTCGGCTATGGCGTCGCGGTTCTGACGCAGATACTGATCTTTCCGATCTTTGGGCTGCAAACGACGTTGGGACAAAATCTTGCTATGGGCGGGATATTCACGATCGTCAGCCTGCTCCGATCGTTCGCTCTGCGGCGGTTCTTTGAGTCCTTCCGCGTTGCCGAGCGACGCAGTTAGATCAGGCCGAGGCCTTTCAGGCAGCTGGCTGTGTCCATCAGCTGATGGGTCGGGACCTCGACCGTGATGGTGAAGCTGTCCGCAAAGGTTCTGCAGTAAACGCCGCCATCGTCCATCAATGCCATTTCGATCTCCTCAAGGACGACGGTTATGCGGCTGCGGTCAAAATGCTCGGGCAGGTTTCGGATGGGGAAGCGAATGCTGGTGGTTTCCATGGGGTTCACTCTGCGTGCTCGCCTTCCTTGAAGGCGCTGTCGGTGATGCGCTTCAGGAGCTCGGCGTAGTAGTCAAGGTTGCCGACATGGCCCCAATGAACCTCGTCGGGGTGGGTGTCGAAGTGATCGTCGCTCAGCGCCTGTAGCCGCGCGAGCATCGTGTCGATCGCGGCCTTCTTGGCGATGAACGCGTCTTGGGCTGTCGGGCGGTGGCTCATCTGGAGGCGTCCTGAATGCGTTTTCTGCTGTCTTGAGCTTCGCTCTAGTGGTCAGGCTTATCCAGTGAGTTCGACGCAATTACATATAGTTAATCGAAGGTTCGGGGGCGCGCATGTCGACAGCCACACAGCCCATCGGCGTGATCGCGCGGCTGCTCGACCTTTCGGAACGGCGGGTCCAGCAACTGAGCCGCGAGGGCGTGATCCCGAAAGCTGAGCGTGGCCAGTATGATCTGATCGGGTCTGTGCGTGGCTATGTCCGCTATCTGCGCGATCAGGCGCTGAAGGCGCAGGCGGGCGCGCCAGACTATGCCGCTGAACGTGCGCGGTTCATCCGAGCGCGGGCTGACCTCGCCGAGATGGAGGCCGAAGAAAAGCGCTGCTCCCTGATCGCGGCCGAACAGATCGAGGTGGCCTGGATCGCAGTGTTGGCGCTCTTGCGCACCCGCCTGCTGGCACTGCCGGACCGGCTGGCACCTCAGGCCTTTGAACAATCAACCGTCGGAGACACCCGGAACCTGATCCGCGCCGCCATCCGCGAGGTGCTCGATGATCTCGCGCAGCCAGACATTGAACTTGACGCCGATATTGACCTTGCAGGGGTCACCGATCCTGAAGCGGACTGTGGCGAAAGCACTGGCAGTTCTGAAGCCGCCGCCGGATCTGACGATCAGCGATTGGGCCGATCAGAACCGCCGGCTGAGCTCTGAGGCCAGCGCCGAGCCCGGCCAGTGGCGCACGAGCCGCGCCGAATACCAGCGCGGGATCATGGATGCGATTTCGGATCCGGCGGCCGAAACCGTCGTGATCATGTCGAGCAGTCAAATCGGGAAAAGTGAGTCGATCCTTAATATGGTCGGCTATCACATCGACCACGATCCGGCGCCGATCATGGTGGTGATGCCGACCGAACGGGATGCCGAAACCTGGTCGAAAGACCGCTTCTCGCCGATGGCGCGGGACACGCCCTGCCTGCAGGGCAAGATCGCCGATCCGCGTTCGCGGGATGGCAACAACAAGATCCTGCACAAGCGGTTCCCGGGCGGGCATCTGACCATCGTCGGGGCCAACGCACCCTCGGGACTTGCGAGCCGACCGATCCGGCTGCTGCTTTGCGACGAGGTCGACCGCTATCCGTTCAGCGCAGGGGCCGAGGGCGACCCGGTCAACCTCGCGAAAAAGCGGACGGTGACGTTCTGGAACCGCAAGATCGTGCTCGTGTCGACGCCGACGAACAAGGGCGCGAGCCGGATCGAGGTGGCCTTTGAGGAAAGCGACCAGCGCCGGTTTTGGGTCCCGTGTCCCGCGTGTGGCGCAGAACAGTTGCTGACCTGGGGCCAGGTCAAATGGGACAAGGACGAGAACGGCGGCCACCGCCCGGAAACCGCGCGCTACCACTGCGCGGACTGCGAAGCCGTCTGGAAGGATGAGACCCGCTGGGCCGCAATCTCGAAGGGCCGCTGGATCGCGGATGCGCCGTTCAACGGGACTGCAGGGTTCCATCTAAATGAAATCTATTCGCCGTGGGTGCGGCTCGAGGCCATGGCCAAGGCGTTTCTATCGGCGCGCGCCGGTGGGGACGAGACGATGAAGACCTTCATCAACACCTCCCTCGGCGAGACCTGGATGGAAAGCGGGGAGGCCCCGGATTGGCAGCGCCTGCAGGGTCTGAAGGAAGATTGGCGTGCAGGCACGGTGCCGGCGGGCGGGTTGTTCCTGACTGCCGGGGTCGACGTCCAGAAAGACCGGATCGAGGTTGATGTCTGGGCATGGGGCAAAGGCCTGCAAAGCTGGCTCATTGATCACATCGTCATCGACGGCGGCCCGGGCGATCAGGCGTGCTGGCAGAAACTGACTGACCTACTCGGCCGAACTTGGGTTCACGCTAGTGGCACGCCGATGACAATCGCGCGGCTCGCGATCGATACCGGCTATGAAACCGCAGCCGTCTACGCTTGGGCGCGTCAGGTTGGCTTTGCGCAGGTCGCACCTGTTAAGGGCGTTGAGGGCTTCAATCGGGCAAGCCCGGTGACGGGGCCGACGTTTGTCGACGCGACGATCGCGGGCAAACGTCTGCGCAGGGGGGCGCGGCTTTGGACCATCGCCACCTCGACTTTCAAGGCCGAGACCTATCGTTTCCTGCGGCTCGATCCGCCGGAGATCACCAGCCCGGGGGATGGGGAGCGGTTTCCTCCCGGCTTTCTTCATCTGCCGGGCTGGGTCGACGCTGAATGGCTGAAACAGCTCACGGCCGAGCAGTTGGTGACGGTCAAGAACAAGCGCGGGTTCGCTAAGCTCGAATGGCAAAAGCTGAGGGAACGCAACGAAGCACTCGACTGCCGTGTCTATGCGCGGGCAGCCGCTTGGATCCTCGGAGCCGATCGCTGGTCAGACGCGAGGTGGGAAGAACTCGCGGCGCAGTTTGCGGTCGCTGATGGCAGGGGCACGGCCTCTACCACAGGCCCGCAATCTGTACGCAACGCACAGGTGCGCCGCGTTTCGCGGTCAACATACATGGGATGAGTTTGGGCATGGCGGATCTGGCGACACTGAAACTCCGCCGGGAGGCCCTAACCTCGCAGCGCGCCTCGGGCGTTGCTCGCGTCAGCTACGACGGCAAAACGGTGGACTATCGCAGCCTTGCCGAGATCGACCGGGCCATCGAAGCGCTCGATCGTGACATCGCCTTGGCAGAGGGCCGGCGGATTGTGCGGCAGGTGCGCGTGACAACGGCCAAGGGGCTCTGACAGAGATGGGGATGTTTGACCTGTTTCGCCGCTCCAAGCCAGGCGGCCCTGAAGCCATGCGCGCGCGTCTCGAAGGGGCGATGGCCAAGCGCCGCCTGCGCGGCTGGAACCCGCCGCTCGAAAACATCAATGCGTTGGTCGCCTCTGGCGGGCCCAGACTGCTGGCCCGCTCGCGTGAACTGGTGGTGACCAACGGCTATGCCGCCAATGCTTGCGAGGCTTTCGCAGCAAATCTCGTCGGCGACGGCATCAAACCGTCTTCGCTCATTACGGATGCGGCACTGCGTGACCGGGTCCAGAAGCTCTGGCTCGCCTGGACTGACGAAGCCGATGCCGATGGGCTGACCGATTTCTACGGCCTGCAGGCCATGGTCGCGCGCGAGATGTTTGTTGCGGGCGAGTGCTTCGTTCGCCTTCGGCCCAGACGGGCGGAAGACGGGCTGCTGGTTCCACTGCAATTGCAGCTTCTGCAATCCGAGATGCTGCCGTTTGAGAAAACCGAAACGGATCCAAACGGGAACCGTATCCGCTGCGGGATCGAGTTCGACCTGATTGGGCGGCGAGTGGCCTATCACTTCCGCCGCCGCCATCCGGGCGACAGCACGGATCAGCGGGTGGCGGTGCCAGATACTGTCCGCGTGCCAGCCGAAGAGGTTCTGCACATCTATCGGCCGATCGATGCGGGTCAAATACGGGGCCTGCCGCATGTAGCTCCCGCCATGGTGCGGCTGTTCCTTCTCGATCAATACGATGACGCTGAACTCGACCGCAAAAAGACCGCGGCGATGTTCGCGGGCTTCATCACCAAGACGGCACCCGAAGACCCGATGATGGGCGAAGGGGCAGCTGATCTCGATGGTGCCGCCATTGCGAGCCTTGAGCCCGGCACCATGCAGGTGCTGTTGCCCGGCGAGGATGTGAAGTTCTCGAGCCCCGCCGATGTGGGCGGGGGCTATGAGGCGTTCCAATACCGCACGCTGCTTGCGGTCTCGGCCTCGCTGGGGCTGCCGTATCACCTCGTCACCGGCGACGTTCGGCAGGCGAACTATTCGAGCCTGCGGGCCGAACTGGTGGAGTTCCGCCGCCGCGTTGGCCAGTTGCAGCATGGGGTCATGGCCCATCAGCTTTGCCGTCCCGTTTGGCGGCGCTGGCTGGACACGGTCGTGCTCTCGGGGGCTCTGGATGCAGATCCTGTCACGGCTCGGCCGGTTCAATGGATCCCGCCCCGGTGGGATTGGGTGGATCCGTTGAAGGACATTCAAGCGCAGGTGCTGGCAATGGAGGCCGGGCTAACCTCGCGGCGCAAGGTGGTCGAGGCCACCGGCTACGACATCGAAGAGGTTGATCGCGAGAACGCAGCGGATGCCAAGCGCGCATCTGATCTGAGACTGACCTATCGCGCCAGTCCCGGCGAGACGCAGGGCGCGCGCGCCACACCAACTGGGATCCCTGACCCGAATACCCCCAACGAGGACGGCAGCGGGTCGTCCACGACACCGCAGCAGGAGTAAACTCATGAAATCCTGGTACTCGATCCGTGCCCGCGCGTCAGGCACGGAAGTGCTGATCTATGACGAAATCGGCGCTTACGGCGTCACGGCGAAAGGCTTTCTGGCAGAGCTGGGCGCGCTGCCCGACGATGCGGCGATCGACCTGCGCCTCAACAGCCCTGGCGGCTCGGTCTTTGATGCTGTCGCAATTTACAACGCGATCAAACGCCATGTGGGTGAAATCACCGTCTGGATCGATGGGATCGCGGCCTCAGCGGCGAGCTATATCGCCATGGCAGGTGACACCATCGTCATGCCGGAAAACGCCTTCCTGATGATCCATGACCCCTCGGGGCTGGTCATGGGCACGGCCGAGGATATGCGGTCAACGGCCGAGGCGCTCGACAAGGTGAAGGGCAGCCTGATCCAAGGCTATGCGTCTAAGTCTGGAAAGCCGGATGACGAGATCGCCGCTCTGATGGCGGCAGAGACCTGGCTCGATGCCAAAGACGCACTGGATTTCGGGTTTATCGATCGCATCGCCGAGCCGGTGAAACTCGCCGCGTCCTTTGATGTGGCGCGGTTCCGCAACGCCCCGCCGGAAGTGGTGGACGCGGCAAGTGAACCCGATGAGCCTGCAATCCCGGAGCCGCAGGCCGAGCGTGTTGCCGACGCCAACACCCAGCCTGACCTCGCAAAGGTTGAACCTGAAGAACCGCCTTCGGGCGACGATAATCTAATGGCCTCGGATGCCGTCGGGATCCGCGCCCAGGCCATCGCCCATGCACGGGCCGTGATCGATCTCTGTCGCCTTGCAGGCCAGCCGCAGATGGCTGGGCGATTCCTCGAAGAGGATGCCAGCCTGGACGAGGTCCGCAACCTGCTTCTGGCGGCAAAGGCCGAGGCAACTCCCGACATCACCGCTGCGCATGCCCAGCCCGGGCGGGTGGCCACCACAAATCCCTGGGGCGAGGTCATCGCCCGCACCTTCAAGACGAAAGGATAAGCGTCCATGACCACGCTCACTGAAGGCAAACACGCGGGCGGCTTCCTCGTCTGGGAAGTCCTGCGCGATTACACCCGAGAAACCGTCACCATCACTTCCGGTGCTGGAAAGCTCGAGCCTGGGACCGTTCTCGGAAAGATCTCCACGGGCGGTAAATACACCGGGCTCGCACCGGCGGCGACGAACGGCAGTCAGAATGCCGCTGGCATTCTCTGGGCGGGCGTTGACGCGTCAGCCGCCGATGCCTCTGGTGTCGTCGTACTGCGCGGCCCTGCCATCGTCAGCCGACACCAGATCGGTTGGCCTGCGGGCGCGACCGAGGCGCAGATCACGACTGCAACCACCTCCCTCGCTGCGCTCGGCATCGTGCTGCGCTGACCCTTCCACTGAAAGGACACACCCATGGCAACCATGGACATCTTTGAGGGCGACGCCTTCAGCATCATCGAGCTCACCCGGGCTCTGGAAAACATCCCGTTCAAACCGGCAATCCTGTCGGGTGCAGGCCTCTTCGGATCGCGTGGCGTGCGCCAACGCACCGTGATGATCGAAAGCCGCGATGGCACACTGTCGCTGATCCCGTTCTCAGAACGTGGCTCGGCCTATGAGAGCCAAGTGCCTGAGCGGCGCGACATGCGCGCCTTCGTCTGCCGTCAGTTCAAGAAGCAGGACGTGCTTTGGGCCTCCGAAATCCAGGCGATCCGCGACTTCGGTTCCGAGACTGCGACCCAGCAGGTGCAAACCGAAGTAGCCCGCAAGATGGGTCGCCTGCGCAACGACGCGGAAGCCACCTTCGAGTTCCACCTCTTCAACGGCATCCAGGGCGTGGTGAAGGACCCCAAGGATGGGGCCACGGTCGTCAACTACTACACCGAGTTCGGCATCACGCCGGCCGCGGAGGTTGACTTCGACCTCGACAACGCGACCCCCGCCTCGGGCGCCTTGCGCAAACGCTGCCAGGCGCTGATCGAAAGCGTCGAGGACAGCCTCGGCGGTCTTGCTGCGGGGCAGATTCAATTGCGCGCCGAATGCGGCTCGGCCTTCTTCGCCGATCTCGTTGCCCACAAGGAGGTGCGCGAGACCTATCTCAACACCGCTGCCGCTGCCGATTTGCGCGGGCGTGTGGGCGAAGAGGTCAGCTTCGGCGGCATTACCTTCCGCCGCTATCGCGGAGGCCTCGGTTTCGGTGTGCCGACGGATAAGGCGTATTTCTACCCCGAGGGGGTCGAGGGGCTCTTCGAGATCTACTACGCCCCCGCCGACACGTTCGAGACGGTGAATACGCTCGGCCTGCCGCTCTATGCGCGCATGATCCCAGACCGCGACCGTGACGAATGGGTGCGGCTCGAGATTGAAAGCAACCCGCTGCCGATCTGCACCCGTCCTCAGGTTCTGCGCTCTGCGCGGCGGACCTGATGACCGCCTTTGCAGACGCGCTGGGGGTTCTTTTTACCGACCCCAACATCTCGGTCGAGTTGTGGCATCGGGATGGTAAGGGGCAGTTCACCCGCGCGCGCGGCATTCTGCGACGTCCCGACGAAATTACAGAGTTTGGGTCGGCACGGCTGCTTTCTGACACCACCCGGATTGACGTTCGGGTGGTGGATATTCCTGATCCGCGCCCACAGGAACAGATCCTGATCGGGGAAGAGACCTTCCTGATCCAGGGCGAGCCGCGCCGTGACCGCGAACGGCTGATCTGGAGCATTGACCTTAACCCGGCGTGACCCCAGCATGAAACTGACGCTTGGCATTGATCTCAACTTGGTCGCAATGATGCAGGCGGAAATCAATGCGGGCGAGCGAGCGGTATCGGCAGCAATCCTTGAAGCGAGCTCGGGCCTCAAGTCAGACTGGCGCCGCCAGATCACCGGTGCGGGCCTTGGGGACCGTTTGGCGCGCACCATCCGATCGGCGCAATACCCCAAGGGCAAGGCCAGCCTCAATGCGGCGGCCCTCGTTTGGTCCAACGCTCCCATGATTGTGGGTGCACACGAAACTGGCCCACTCATTCGCTCAAAAAGTGGCCTATGGCTGGCCATTCCGACGGCAGCGGCTGGCAAGTCTACTCGGGGTGGTCGCATCACACCGAGAGAGTGGGAACAGCGTTTATCGATCGCGTGGTCCCAGCCTGCTGGTGGCAGAGGGCAGGCTCAACAGCCACGGCCTTGGCGTTGCCTCGCGCGCGAAAACCGGTCGCGGAATGGCTACGGTGCCAATCTTTCTGCTGGTTCGGCAGGTCAAACTTACCAAACGGCTGGATCTGTCACGGTCAGCCGAGACCGCAGTAAAGCGCATCCCCGGTGCGATTGCTGCGAACTGGATTGAAGGGAGGGGCTGGTGACACAACGAGAAACCATCCTCACCGCCCTGGCGGTTCTGTTGCGCACGATCCCGCATGTGCCGGTTTTGCGGGGCGAGGTCTTGCCGGACCGCATCCCACCCGCAGGGCTGATGATCTTGCGCGACGGTGAACCCGGCGAGCCGGAAGTGACACTGTCGCCGCTGACCTATCACTACCGGCACCGCGCCGAAATCGAGGCAGTTGTGCAGGGCGCGAACCGCGACGCCACCTTCGATGCCCTCTGCGCCAGCATCGGCGCCGTCATTGCTGCTGGCCGCACGCTGGAGGGGCTCTGCGACTGGGTCGAGGCCGAAGCACCGCAGCCCGTCGATCTGCCAGTTGAAGGCGCGGCCAGCCTGAAAGCGGCAGTCATCCCGGTCATCCTGCATTATTCGACGACAGACCCACTCGGGTGAGCTGCAAAACGCGTGTCTTCGCTCAGCAATTGCCGTAAAAGCCGCGAGAATAGCGGCAATATTCGGTGGCGACGCCCATGGAGATCATGGCTTCGGCGATGTCGCGGCCATTTGGCAAGAAACACTGGCCGACGAGGCGCTGGTAGCGATCAATGTCGACGAGCACACAGGTCAGAGGCTGGCCGCCGATCAAGCTGCGCATGGCCCGGGTGGCGGCAGAACCTCCACGCTCATTACGTTCTGGAGCATCAAGGCCCCACACGCGGATTGCGGGGTCGACCCCGCTCAAATGGAAGGTATCGCCGTCTGTGACGCGCGTCACAGTCCCTGAAAACTCTTCGGCGGTCGCCGATGTGGGCGCGAGCATCATGGAAATGCACGTCGCCATGACCGCAGCGTAAGAAAGGCCACGCGACGTCTGCGACCCGGCCAAGTCGGCCGTATATCTCGATAATCTGTTCATTCCGCACCCTTGTCGAGAAGATGGCAGGCTGCGCCGTGAACACAATCAATCTTTAGAGGGGAAAAGAGGATGGCACGAGCCCATGGGGCGCGGGCGCAAATGGCGCTGGCGTTCGAGACTGTCTATGGCACTGCGCCCGCGACAGGGTTCCGCACGGTGCCCTTTGCCAGCACCACGCTTGGGTCCGAGCAGCCCTTGATTGCCTCGGAGCTCTTGGGCCAAGGGCGCGATCCACTAGCCCCGATCAAGGATGCGGTCACGGCGGATGGCGATGTCGTCGTACCGATCGATGTTGAGAACTTTGGCCTCTGGCTGAAGGCCGCCTTCGGAGGTCCTACCACCACCGGCACGACGCCTAAGACCCACACGTTCCAGTCGGGGAACTGGTCGCTGCCGAGTATGGCGATCGAGACGGGCATGCCCGAAGTGCCGCGCTATGCGATGTACACGGGCTGCGTTTGCGATCAGCTAAGCTGGCAGATGTCACGGTCAGGGCTTCTGACCGCAACCGCGCGGCTGGTGGCGCAAGGGGAGAGCGCCGCCGCTGCAACGGCTGCAGGTACGACCACGGCTCTGGCGCAGCAGCGCTTTGGCCACTTCAACGGATCCATTACCCGCAACGGGACGCCGCTCGGCAATGTCATCTCGGCGGAGGTCACCTATTCCAACGGGCTCGATCGGATCGAGACCATCCGCGCTGACGGCAAGATCGAGGGCGCTGATCCCGGCATGGCGTCCCTGACCGGGCGGATGGAGGTTCGCTTTGCCGACACCGCCCTCATCACCCAAGCCCTGGACGGCACGCCTTGTGAGTTGGTCTTTGCCTATAGCCTTGGGGCAAGTGCCAGCTTCACCTTCACGGCCCATGCTGTCTACCTGCCGCGCCCTCGGATCGAAATCCCCGGGCCGCAGGGCATTCAGGCCACCTTCGAATGGCAGGCGGCCAAGGCCGCAAGTCCTGCGCGCCTTTGTACCGCCGTCCTCGTCAACACTGTCGCTTCCTACTGAGACACCCACCCATGCTGACACTTGATCTCACCAACGCACCCTTTTGGTGCGACCTCGCCCCCGGCGTACGCGTAAAGCTTCGCCCGCTCACCACGGCGCTGATGGTCGCGGCACGCAGCGACCCCGCGATTACCGACCTGCCGAAAGAGGCGAGGACGGAGGAGGCGGCATTGGCGATGGCCAAGGCACTGGCGCGCTCGGCGATCCTCGACTGGGAGGGGATTGGGGATGCCGAGGGCGAGCCATTGCCGGTAAGCCCTGATGCCATCGACGCGCTTTTGGATATCTGGCCGATCTTTGAGGCCTTCCAGAGCGTTTATGTCGCGAAGGGCCTGCTCTTGGACGCGGAAAAAAACGCCTCATCGCCCGTGCCGAGTGGGAGTTCGGCGGGGGCGACAGCTACTGCGCAGCCTGCGGAGCCGTCTGCCCTGACTGCCCTGCACGACTGAACCAGCCGCTCACACTTGAGGGCTGGCAGGTCTGGGACCTGGTCGGCCGCATGGGAGGCCAACTTCGCATCGTCCCCGGCGCGGTGATCGGTTGGGACATGAACGCGGCCTTTGCGCTTGGTGCGGCCTTAGGTGTGCCGGCCCCCGCTATCGCAGAACTCTTGCCCGCCGTCGAGGCGGTGATGGTGCGCTGCGTGAACGCGCAGATCGCCGCAAACCACGACTGACCTTCATCAACAGGACCTGTCCTCCCAATGGCCGAAAAACGCATCTCTGTCCGGCTTGCGGCTGTAGGCGGCCGTCAGGTTCGTGCCGAGCTTGAGGGAATCGGCGAGGCTGGCACCAAGGGCTTTGGTCGGTTGTCTTCAGAAATGGAGCGGGCGAACACGCGGCTTGCGGGTTTTGCAACAAAGGCCGGGATCGCTGTTGCGGCGATGACCGCCGCAGCAGCGGCGGCCGGTGTGGCGATGATCCGCTCGGGCCTCGACACGATTGGTGCGCAGGCTGACATGGCGGCCTCGCTGAAGACATCGGTGGAAAGCCTGCAGGTCCTGACCCTGGCGGGTGAATTGGCCGGGGTCTCACTGGGCGAGATCGAACAGGCGACGAAGAAGCTGACCACGCGGCTGTCTGAAGCCGCGTTGGGTTCAGGATCTGCTGTTGGGGCGTTGGAGCGGTTGCGTCTCTCGGCGCGGGATCTTCAGGTTTTGCCCTTGGATGAACGGATCGTCACGATCCAGGAGGCCTTGGCCCGACTTGTCCCTGAGGCGGAACGCGCGGCCGTGGCCTCGGACCTCTTTGGCGACAAGGCAGCGCTCGCCTTCTTGCGGATTGATCCTGCCACCTTGCGAGAGGCGGTCAAGGACGTGCGCGACTTCGGGGTGGCCGTGAGCGCGACCGATGCGGCACAGATCGAAAGGACGGGGGATGCGATTGCCAAGCTCAGCCTGATCTGGCTGGGCCTGACCAATCGCCTCACGGCGGCGGTCGCGCCTGCGCTGGAAACCATTGCCAATGCGCTTGGGGATGCGGCCCGTGGCACGGGCGTTCTTGGCCAGGCGGTGACGGCGGTCTTTGACAATCTGGGGCGGCTGACAACCTATGCCGCAACATTTGCCGCACTGATGGCCGGACGCTGGGTCGCGGGGCTGGCGGCGGCTGCGCTGTCGGTCAAGGGTCTGGCAACCGGGCTGGTGGTTTTGCGCGGCGCCTTGATCCGCACAGGGATCGGCGCGCTTATCGTCGGCGCGGGTGAGCTTGTTTACCAGTTCACCCAACTGGCGGGCAAAGTCGGCGGGGTTGGTGCGGCCTTCAGCCTCTTGCGCGACGTGGCGGCAGAGGCGTGGGATCGCCTGGCGCTGGCGGCCACAGCCGCCTGGCCCCGCGTCGAGGCGGGTTGGGCGGGCGCGCAAGCGGGGATTTACGACGGCCTGCAATCAGCGCTGTCGGCTGTTGTCGGCTGGGGCAATTCTGCGGTTGGGACCTTCCAAGGTGCCTTTGACGGGGTGAAGGCGATCTGGGGCGCGCTGCCACAGGCGATCGGGGATTATGCCTATCAGGCGGCGAATGGGCTCATCGGTGGCGTCGAGTCCATGCTGAATGCGGTGGTCACGCGCATCAACAGCTTCATTGAGGGGCTTAACGCAGCGCTGGCCCTCTTGCCTGACTGGGCTACCGGTGAGGGTGGTCTGAAGATCGGCACGCTAGAGGCGGTGGATCTTGGCGGGATTACCAATCCCTTCGAGGGCGCAGCCTCGGCTGCAGGTACGGCGGCGGCTGATGCGTTCCGTGCGGCCATGGGCGAGACTTACATTGAGACGCCGGATCTCTTCGGGGGCATGGCTGACGCTGCACGTGGCCGCGCGGCGGGATATGCCGAGGCCGCGGGTATGCTCTCTGAGGCAGCCTCCCGCCCGATGACAGCTTGGGAAGCCCTCAAGGCGGCGATCACCGGCGCCGGGACCGAGGGCGAAGACGCTTTGGCCGGCGCGGCCGCGGCGGCTGGTGCGCTCTCAGACGGGTTTGAAGATGCTGGCCAAGCCGCAGGTGGAGCAGGCGGCGCCGCCAAAAAGGCTGCCGAAGAGGCTGCAACCGGCTGGGCCCAGGTCACGAAATCCCTGGCTGACTATGCCAAAGGCGCGATGGATTGGGGCAAAGGGCTTGGCGAGACGCTGACCTCCGCCTTCTCCTCGGCGGAAAGCGCCTTCCGCCAGTTTGTCACCACCGGCAAGTTCGACTTCAAATCGCTGGTCTCCTCGATCTTGGCGGACCTTGCTACACTTGCCTTCAAGAACGCGGTTTTGGGCCCCTTGGCCTCAGCGCTTTCCGGCGTCTTCGGCGGTGGGATCTTTGGCGGTGGGGCAGCGGCTGCCGCAAACCCGATGGTGAATGCGAGCATCTGGCACACGGGCGGGATAGTGGGTGCGGGCGCACCGATGCGCGCGGTTCCAGTCACCGCATTTGCCGATGCCCCCCGCCTGCATTCAGGTGGCTGGGCAGGACTTCGACCTGATGAGGTTCCTGCGATCTTGCAGAGCGGAGAACGGGTGCTGAACCGTCGTGAGGCGGCTAGGTATGGACGTGGTGTCAGCGCTGGCACCGGCGTGACCGTGAACATCGACGCGCGCGGCGCGCAGATGGGGGTCGCCGAGCAGATCGATGCGCGGCTGCGGGCTGCCATCCCAGAAATCGCCCGCATCGCAAAGGAAAGCGTGGCCGACGGCCGACGCCGGGGTCAGGTGATCTAAAAACATGGCCATTCCTGTCTTGCCGCTGACGCTCGTGTCTTCGCTCGAGCGGCGCCTGGTCACGTCTGTGGCGGAGGCGCGCTCTCCGTTCACCGGCACGTCCCAGATCCAGGACTGGGGCGCGTCGTGGTGGGAGTACCAGATCGAGATGGCGGTAACCCAAGGGGCCAAGGCCCGGCGGCTTTCGGCCTTCTTCACCGCGCTTGGCGGATTGCGGGGTCGGTTCCTCTTCCCCGATCCCTCGATCGAGGTGCCGGTGGCGGCGGGCAATCCTTATGTGACCGAAGCCCAAGTCGCAGGAGCCTCCACCCTGCGCACTGCTGGATGGGGACTTGGTCTGCGCGCAGGGGATTTCTTCCAGCTGGGCGGCGATACAACCACGCGGCTCTATCAACTGACAGCGGACGTGACGCCCGTAGGCAGCGAGGCGACGCTCGTTTTCGTGCCGCCGCTCCGGGTGTCAGTGCCGGTCGGCACGCTCCTCGGCCTTGATGCCCCGTCGGTCCTGTTGCGGCTGACGGCCCCGGTCCCCTCGGTCATCGGTCGGGCGGATCAGCATCGCTTCACGATTTCCGCCCGCGAAGCCCTTTAACCAGCGAGGCGCTCTGATGAGCCGTGATTTGACCCTCGCCTTCGCCACCGCGCTGGCAGACCAAAGCCTTCTACCCGTCATCTTCTTCGGAGGGCAGTTCGCCACGGGCTGGGTGCGGATTTGGTCTGGTCTTGGGTCTATTACTTGGAACGGACAAACTTGGGCCGGGGCTGGTTCGCTGCTCGGCATCGGTGGCATTGATGAGACCGGCGAAGTCGTGGCCGGTGGAACGGCGGTGTCGCTGTCGGGCGTGCCGCTGGATCTCGTGCAAATGGCGATCGAGGAGGCGCGTCAGGGCCTCCCGGGTAGGATATGGCTGGGGCTTCTGGCCGAGAATGGCAGCATCATCGCTGATCCGGTTCAGGCCTTCTCCGGGCGGCTCGATGTGCCAGAAATCAAGGATGACGTTGATACCTGCACGATTACGATCAGCTATGAAAGCCGGCTCATTGATCTCACCGTCGCAAGAACGTGGCGCTATACCCATGAAAGCCAGCAGGTCTTATTCCCGGGCGATCTCGGCTTCGAATATGTGACCGCGATCCAGGACCGCGAAATCACCTGGGGGCGTGGATGATGCTCCTCCGCGTTGAAAACTGGGAACGCCTGCTTGCAGCGGCGATCGATACCGCACGGGCAAAGCCTTTCATCTGGGGCGTACACGACTGCCCCACCTTTGCTTTTGAAACGCGTATGATCCTCACGGGCGGCGCAGATATCGCTGTTCTCTGGCGCAGACGCTACACCACCGCACTCGGCGGAGAGCGTGTGATGCGCCGCCTGGGCTGGGCCTCGCTCGAGGACATGGGTCGCGCACTTTTAGGCGAACCGAGGCCAGCCGTGCTCCTCGCCCAACGCGGCGACATCGTTCTGGCCGACACTGGCCTCGGCTTCGGCATTTGCAATGGGGCCACAGCAGTTGGCATGGCCCCTAAAGGCCTCGTGACCGTTCCACTGACCTCTTGCCGACTTTCCTGGCCGATCTGACCTCGGAACCACATCCATGCCCTTCATTGTGACAGCCGTCACCGCGATCGCGGGGGCGATCAGCGGCGTACTGGCTGCAGGTGGCATTGGCGCAGCACTCTTGCGGATTGGCGGGACGCTTCTGCTGTCCTACGCGGCGCAGGCTCTCATGCCAAAACCGCAGACCACGATGCAGCCGCGAACAGTGACGATCCGCGAGCCCGTCGTGCCGCGCGACCTCGTCTACGGCCGCACTCGCAAGGGCGGGGTCATCGTCTTCCTGCACTCCTCGGGATCAGAGAACCAATACCTCGATCTGGTGATCGTGCTGGCCACGCATCGGGTCAAATCGATCGGCGCGATTTATTTCGAAGGCGAAGTGGCGGTGACTGCCGCCGGGACTGCGCAGGGCCGCTGGGCCGGAAAGGTCGTCGTCGAGAAGAAACTGGGCGCCGCAAACCAGACCGCCTTCGCGGGTCTGAAGGTCGCGCTGCCCGACAAGTGGACCGAGAACCATCGGCTGCGGGGCTGTGCCGCAATCCGGCTGCGGCTCACTTATGACCAAGACGCCTTCCCGGGCGGCATCCCGAACATCACGGTCGATCTCGAGGGCAAGGACGACATCTGGGACCCGCGGACCCAAACCGCGGGCTATTCGGAAAACCCAGCCCTTTGCCTTGCCGATTACATGGCGAACCCGACCTTGGGCATCGGCGCGCGCATCGGCCAGTCTGACGGCATTGATGAGCTTTCCCTCGTCGAAGCGGCGAACATCTGCGACGAGATCGTTCCCCTTGCAAGTGGTGGATCCGAGCCGCGCTATGCCTGTAACGGGGTGATCACCCTCTCGGAGGTCCCGAAGACGATCATCGAGGGGATGCTTTCGAGCTTCGCCGGCCGCTGCGCCTTCTCGGGCGGGTCCTGGCGCATCCACGCAGGCGCTTGGCGGGCGCCTGATGTGGCGCTGACCTCGGACCATGTCCGCGAAGGCGGGCTGACCTTGGCGACGCGTGTGACGATGTCCTCGAACTTCAACGGCGTGCGCGGGCAGTTCGTCAGCCCCGAGAACGATTGGCAGCCGGATGACTTCCCGGCCTATTCGAGCGCTGTCTATGTGGCCGAGGACGGTGGCGAACAAAAGTGGCGCGACATCTCGTTGCCATTCACGATCTCGGCCTCGATGGCCCAGCGGCTTGCGAAGATTGAGCTCGAGCGCGCGCGTCGGCAGATGACGGTGCGTCTGTCGGGGAAGCTGTCGGCCTGGGCGGCCACCGTCGGCGACGTGGTGACTCTGTCCTATGCGCGCTGGGGCTTTGCCGCGAAGCCCTTCGAGGTGCACGGGGTGAGCCTTGATCTGACGGCCTCGGGCGACGGGGCGCTGCTCCTGCCGGAACTGGTCCTGCGCGAGACCTCGCCCCTCGTCTATGACTGGTCAGCGTCCGAGCAGCAGATCTATGCTGCCGCTCCGCGAACAGCCCTGCCCAATGCCTATGACATCCCAGCACCCGGCGCACCGCAGGTCACCGAGGACCTCTATGTCACGCGGGACGGGGGCGGGCTGAAGGTTCTGGCGCGGATCACCTGGGAGGCGTCGCCGTCGGGATTCGTGGCGCAGTATCAGCTGCAGGCGCGGCAAGGCGGGATCGGGGACTGGATCGACTATGGCCGCACCGACGGAACTGTGCTTGAAATCCGCGACATCGCTCCCGGAGCTTGGTCCTTCCGCGTGAAGGCGATCTCGGTTCTGGGCGTTTCGTCAAGTTGGCAGACGAGCACCGTTGAAATCCTCGGGCTCACCGCCCCTCCGGCGCAGCTCGAGAACGTGACGCTGCAAACGGCTGGTGGCCTTGCGATCCTGAAATGGACCCGCTCAGTTGATCCCGATGTGCGGGTCGGTGGCAACATCGTGATCCGGCATTCCAAGGAAGCGACGGCCACCTGGGCCGACAGCTATTCGATGGACCGGGTTTCCGGCGGCGAAGCCATCGCCGTTGTGCCTTTGAAACCCGGCACTTATCTCGTGAGGGCTGAGGACAGCGGCGGCCGTTCCGGGCCTGAGACCCGGGTCTCGACCAAGGGCGCGCAGGTGCTGGCCTTCTCGACCTTGGACTTCCTTCAGGCCGATCCCGGCTTCTTCGGCCCGAAATCCGGGCTGCAGGTCACGGGTTCGAACCTGACGCTGGCCACGGCGACCGCGAACGGCGTGACGCAGGTCAGTACGATGGAGGGGCAATATGGCTTCGCCGCCGGGCTTGATCTCGGCGCGGTGAAACGTGTCCGCCTCCGATCCGAAATCGGCGTTGCCGCGCTCGCACTGAATGACCGGATCGATTCCAGAACCACGCTGATGGACAGCTGGGCCGATTTCGATGGGTCGGCCGGTGCGGAAATCGATGTGCTCTTCGAGATCCGCGAGACCGATGACGATCCGGCCGCCTCGCCGAACTGGGGTCCCTGGGGCCGTCTCGACAACCACGAAATCGAGGCCCGCGCGGTGGAGGCGCGGGCGTTTCTCACGACGAAAGATGCGTCCTACACGCCCATCGTCAGTCAATTGCGGCTCTATGCCGATGAGGTCGTTTGATGGCGCAGACATCGAGTTTTGTGATCGCGAACGATGCGGGCGCGGCTGTTCGGGCGCGGATCAATGAGGTGATTTCGGCGCTGCAGTCGACGAGTGCCGGGGCCTCGGCGCCAACAGCGACGACGGCGGGCATGCTCTGGGTCGATACCTCGGTCTCTCCGCCAGTTCTGCGCCGCCGGAATGCCACGAACACGGGCTGGGACGCGCTTCTCGATGCGGCAGGTAATCTAGCGGGGCTTGCAAACACGGCCATGGCGCGCACGAACCTTGGCCTCGGCACAATGGCCACGAAATCCGCAGCCGACTACGACGCGGCGATCGCGGCAAAAGCGGCGCTCTCCGGCGCGACCTTCACGGGTGTCGTGACCGCCCCGAACTTTGTGTCCTCCTCAGACGCGCGGCTCAAATCCGAGGTCGAGACCATCGCCGATGCGTTGGCCCTGGTCTCGGCCTTGCGCGGCGTGCGCTTCACGATGGATGGCAGCCGCCAGATTGGCGTCATCGCGCAAGAGGTCGAGGCCGTGCTGCCCGAAGTGGTGCGGGGGAACGAGGCGGGTCAGCTTTCTGTCGCTTACGGCAATATCACTGGCCTTCTAATCGAGGCCGTCAAGGAACTCACCGCCCGGGTGGCGGCGCTCGAGGAGGCACGCCCATGAATGATGGTGGGTTCATCGACATGATCAACTCGTTCTTCGGAGGCGCAGTGACCACACTGATCGGCGCCTTTACGGGACGGCTTATGTGGCATTCGGGTGAGGTGAAGCTCGGCAACCGCCGCTTCTTCGGCAAGGAGCTCCTTTGGGAAATCCCCGTCGCCGTCGGCATGGCGTTAATCGGGGAGGCGGCGGCGCGTTACATCGGCCTCTCGCAGCCCGTCTCGACAGGGTTTGTAGCAACGCTTGCCTACCTGGGCCCGCGTGGGGCAGAGGCTCTGCTCGCGGCCTGGCTCTGCCGCAAGAAATAACCCGTCCACCACTCACAGAAATCCTGCACGCCGTCCCATCCGGGGCGGCGTTTTCCTTTGCATGGGAGAAGACCATGACGCCATTCGACATCGCCCGCAGCTATATCGGCACGACCGAGGGGCCGGGCCCCGCCGACAATCCCGTCATCATGGAGATGTATGCCTCCGTCGGCCACGATTGGGTAGAACATGACTCTGTGGCCTGGTGCGCGGCGTTTGTCGGGCATTGCCTCGAGCGAGCCGGGATCCGCTCGACCCGCAAGCTGACCGCGCGGTCTTATCTCGACTGGGGCGTGCCGGTGGAGGTGGCGGAGGCCCAGCAAGGGGATATCGGCGTGATCCCCCGCGGCAGTTCCCGCTGGCAGGGCCATGTCTTCTTCATCGATCGGATCGAGGGACAATGGGTCTGGGGCCTCGGCGGCAATCAGGACGACGCCGTCAATGTGAAGCGCTATCCAGTCGCAAAGCTCCTCGGGATACGGCGCGCAGGCAATGTCGCGCCTGTCGTGACGATGTCCGTAAAGGGGGTACAGCGACGGCTGAAGGACCTCGGCTATCACGAGGTGGGTCAAATCGATGGAAAGATCGGGCCGCGCACCCGCGCCGCCATCCTGGCCTTTCGGCAGGACAACGATCTTGCCCTCGTGCCGATCATCGATGTGGCGCTGATCGACGCCCTGACCACGGCGCGTCCGAGGACGGTGGCGATTGAGCGTGCGACGGGCGGGCCGGAGAGCTCGCGCATCTTGGCCGCGTCAAACGCCCAGATCGCGCTTGGGGCTGTGGGCTATGCCGGCATAGCGATCAGCGACGTCGCACCGCTGGTTGGTCAGGCCGAGGAAGGACGTGATCTGGTGACGCGCCTCTTCGACGTCGTGGGGCTCGGAAGCCACGCCCCGGTCATCATGCCCGTACTCGGGGCAGCAATCTTCCTTGCGGTCATCGTGCTGGCATGGAAAGCCCGCGCGGCCCGGATCGAGGATCATCGGACGGGGCGGACACCATGATCGCAATCGTCAGGCGGCTCGTCACCGCTTTTGGCCAGCGCGTTGCGCTGTGGGCCGCCCTCATCCTGATCCTGGTCTCTGCCCTGCGCATCGCCACACGCCAGGGGCGGCAAGCAGCCGAGGCAGAGTTTGCCATTCGCGCGGCCGAGGCCCGCATTCGCGCGCTGCGCACATCCCGCGAGGTTCACCATGAGATCGAGACTTTGCCTGAGGCTGAGCGTGATCTCCGTCTTGATCGCTGGATGCGCGACTGATCCCGGTTTGCGCTCGGGCTGTGACTGGGCAGAGCCGATCCGGCCGTCGCGGGCGGATCAGTTGAGCAGTGGGACCGCGCGCCAGATCCTTGCGCACAACGAGACAGGCGCAGAACTCTGCGGCTGGCGCCCGTGAAAATCTACCTCACCGATCAGTTCTTGCCGCAGCACTGCTTGTATTTGCGACCCGAGCCGCAGGGGCAATGATCGTTGCGACCTGTCTTGGGCTCCGATTTGAACGGCTGGCCGGGGAGATTGGCAGGCATCGCGCGGGCCAGTTCGGGGCGTGACTGGTGCAGGATCGTCGCCACGCAGTTCGGGATCAAATCGGGGGCCTCTTCATCGATCTGGTCGATCTCTTCATCGCTGAACTTGCTGTTCCCGATGTAGATGTCCTGCAGCGCCATGATGAATATCATGGTCTCGCGGGCCTCGTTGTCGGCCCGGTCCAGCAGCTCTTCCCAGGCCTTGGGCCGCAAAGCCATGGCGCGTGTGAAGCCGTCAACCCAAGGCTCCCAGAGGGTCTCGTCGCTGTTCGTATCGATCTCGTAGATCGGTTCGACCCAGAGCGATTGCGTGATCCGGGCAGCGACATCGTTGTAATGGGCCATCACCGCCCCGATCGTCTCTTGGGCCGTGGCGAGGTCGGGGAATTGTGCGTCCCCCGTGACGCCCCAGACCTGTGAGAGCCAGTCCGAAGGCGGGATCATCTCGGGACAGGCCAGAAGTCCCGTCATAAAACCATCGAGCTCGCTCACTGTCATCGGTTCGTTCTCGACGGGCAGCGCCTGCAAGAGTTCTTCCAGACGGTCGAGCCGTTCGTCGTCCTGATCCATGATGCGTCCCTCCCGTGGCCGCGCATCCTTTAGGCGAAATGGGCTGAATTCTCAATCGAACTCGTTCTGACCCGGCCGCTCGAATGGTCCGTGGAGGCATGCATGACCACGTCACTTCAAGAAGGTCCGGTGATCCTGATCGGTTATGAATACCGGCTGCAGTTGCAGGCCGAGGCCGATCTCTTCCCCGAGGGGGCCAGCTTTGTGGGCCAAGTGCGCAGCGCGATCAGCACCGCGACGGTGGTGGCAGAACTGTCCAGTGCGGCGGGCAGCGTGCTGCGCGTGGATGTGCGCACGCTGGAAATCGTTCTTGCCCCTGACGTGACAGCCAGCCTCGGGCCCGGCGGTATTGTTCTGGATCTCGTCCGCACCGATCTGACACCCGACCAGCACCTCGGCTTCGTTCTGGAAATCCCTGTGGTCCTGCCGGTGACGAGGCTCCCTGGTTCTGGGGGTCTCTGAGCCATGGTGGCAGCACTTGAACTTCGACCCCTGACCGGGCCGATCCGCCTGCATTTGAGATCCAACGAACCGATCCGGCTTCGCGTTCTGGCGGGTCCGGTGGCTGTGCGGCTTCTTGGTCAGCCCGGGCCTCAGGGGCGAACGGGTCTGCAAGGCGACAAGGGCGATCAGGGCACACCTGGCATCACCATTCTTCCGACCGACGCTCCCATCAACGGAGGCTTCTTCTGATGGCAAATTCGATCCAACTCAAACGCCGTGTCTCCGGCATGGCCGGTGCGCCAACTGCGCTCAAATCCGGCGAGATTGCCCATAACGAGGTTGATGACACGCTCTATGTCGGCAAGGGCGATGATGGGACGGGCAATGCGACCTCGGTTATCCCTCTTGCGGGCAAAGGCGCCTTTGTCGATCTCACGGCTTCGCAAAGCATTGCCGGGGTCAAGACCTTCGCCACCGTCCCGAAGTCCTCCGAGGACGCGAGTGCGGCGACAGACCTCGTGCGCAAATCGCAACTCGATGCGGGACTGGCCACGAAGGCCGCGCTCGCGCATTCCCATGTGGTCAGCGATGTGACGGGGCTGCAATCGGCGCTCGATGCGAAAGCACCGCTGGCATCGCCCGGCCTGACCGGCACGCCGACGGCTCCCACGGCGACAACCGACACCAACACCACCCAGCTTGCGACGACCGCCTTTGTGCTCGGCCAAGCTGCTGCGACCGCTCCAGGAATGGACGGCACGGCTGCAATCGGCACAGCCACGCGCTTTGCCCGCGCAGATCATGTCCATCCAACAGACACTTCACGCGCGCCGCTGGCCTCTCCCGCGCTGACAGGCACGCCCACCGCGCCGACACCGGCAAACGGCACGAACACGACGCAGATCGCAACGACGGCCTTCGTAAGGGCGACCCGGCTCGATCAGCTTACCGCGCCCGCCGCGGATATCGCCCTCGGCGGCTTTCGTCTGACAGGGCTCGGCGATCCGCAAGGCGCGCAGGATGCCGTGACCAAGGCCTATGTGGACCTTACGGTGCAGGGGCTTGAGCCCAAGCAATCGGTGCGGGCGGCCAGCACGGCGAATATCGCCACCCTGTCTGGCCCAATGACGCTTGACGGGGTTGCGCTTGTCGCAGGCGACAGGGTGCTCGTGAAGGATCAGACGACCGCCGGCCAAAACGGCATCTATGTCGTTGCGGCCGGGGCTTGGGCGCGCTCTCCAGATGCAGATACCTGGGGCGAGTTGGTCTCAGCCTATGTCTTTGTGGAAAGCGGCACGGTCAATGCCGATATGGGCTATCTCGCCACGGTGGATCCCGGCGGCGCGCTTGGCACCACGGCTGTTGCCTTCGTGCAGTTCACGGGGGCGGGACAAATCCTCGCAGGCGCGGGTCTGACCAAATCCGGCAACACGCTGGATGTGGGCGCAGGCACCGGCATTGCGGTGGCGGCCGATACGGTTGGGCTGACGGGGCAGGCCCTGGCGCTTCATAACCTTGCCACCAACGGTATTGTCGCACGCACCGCTGCCGCCACGGTGGCGGCACGATCCATTGCTGTCAGCGGCACCGGGCTTTCTGTCTCGAATGGCGATGCCGTTGCCGGAAACCCGACACTCACCCTCACCGCAGCGTTGGCAAGTGTCGGGAGTTTGGCACCGGCCGCGGATCGTCTCGCTTACTACACTGGGGCCTCAGCCGCGGCCCTGGCGACCCTGACGGCTTTTGCGCGCACGATTCTGGATGATGCCGACGCCGCAACGGCGCGCGGCACCCTTGGGCTCGGGACACTCGCCACGCAATCCTCCGCCTCGGTCGCCATTACCGGTGGGTCTATCGATGGCGTGGCGCTCGACGGTGGGACGTTCTGACCATGCCGAACATCCTGTTGTTGAAGCGCAGCACCGTGGCTGGACGCGCGCCAGTTCCGGCTGATCTTGTGTTGGGGGAACTCGCTGTCAACGTGACCGACGGAAAGCTCTACCTCAAGAAAAGCACGAGCGGCGTCGAGAGCATCGTCGATGTCACTGCTGGCGGCATGACCGATGCCGAACTCTTCGCCAAGGTGACTGCGCAGGATGGGCCTGGCTCGGGTCTCAATGCCGATCTTCTCGATGGCACCCATGCGAGCGCCTTTGCGCAACTCGCTGGGGCGACCTTCTCCGGCACAGTCACGGCGCCGAACTTCGTCTCCTCTTCGGACGCACGGCTCAAATCCGACATCGCGCCCATCGCAGATGCGCTAGCCAAAGTTCATGCGCTAACCGGCGTCACCTTCACCATGGCGGGCAGCGATGTGCGGCAGATGGGCCTCATCGCGCAAGAGGTCCATGCGGTCGCGCCGGAGGCCGTGATCGAAGCCGAAGGCGTGCTGCGCCTCGCTTATGGCAATCTCGTGGGCCTCCTCGTCGAGGCCATCAAGGACCTCGCCCAAGAGGTCGATCAGCTGAAAAGGACCGCGCCATGATCGAGACCGGGCTTTATGCCATCACCAATTGCGGAGTGCCGCGCCATTACGCGGTCGATGTCAAACCAGACTATGTCTCGATTGCCGTCTTCGAGTTCGCAAACCCTGGTACGGCAACTGGCATGGGCGGGGTCATGCTCTGGGCAGATCTTCTGCCGCATCTCGAGGCTCGGCCTGCCTTTGGCAATCAGGCGGGCTTTGTGGATCTGGCCCACAATGAATGTTTTATCCCGGACCTTCCTGACGCGCCGATGGGGGCGATCTACAAGGGCCGATCTGGTCTCTTTGCGACCGGCATGCGGGGTCATGACGAAATCGTCGATCACGCGCTGATCGACATGGCTGTCGGCGCTGACGGCCGGCCGCTCTCGTGGCGGAACCGTTTTGCCAGATCCGCCCGCGAGAAGATCGACACTTCGTTCCGGTACAGGGCACTCGAAGGCATCTCGAACGCGCTGGTGGTGTTTCTGCCTGTGGTGGTGCCCTTCGATCAGGCCCGGATCGAGGTCCTGTGCCAAATCCCGCCGATTTTGCTGAACGGCACAGTGCAAGCGGGCACGATCGACGATGCTTCGATCCCGAAGGACGGGCTTTGGTACAAGCAGTTCTACTTCCACGCCTTGGGCCCAGAGGCTGCCACCGTGCCAGCCGGCGGTCGGGTGGATGTGCCTGTCGCGCTCAGGTGGAACGCGGATGGTTCAGCCTTTGCCCATGCCATCGCGCTGAAACTGGAAAGCGACGCGGGCTATCTGCCGAAACGCCGTCTGGTCACTGCCGCTGATGGCACGGGCAGCTTTGCCATCGAGGCGCTGGGTCTCTCTCCAGGCGACAGCATCGCCGTGAAGCTCAACACCGAGCATTACACCGCGATCGGCAAGATCGTGCTGGAGGTCATCTGATGGAAATCGCAACCACGAGTGAATTCCAGCTGATCTATCCAAGCTTTGTGCTGCACAAGCATTGGGAGATGCCCGATGGCTTCAATGACCGCCTACACGCGCTGGCGGCAGAGGATGCCGAGGCCAATCGCATCCGGGAGGCGGGGGATGGGCGCAATGTCGGCGACCAGACCAACCACCTCGGGCATCTGCGCCATAACTTCCTGATGGACCGGCAGGACACGGCGCTTGCGGTGCTGGCGCAGATGGTGGCGGCTGGCGTACGGGAATATTTGCAACTGGCCTATGGATACGATTACACCGGCGACATCCGCATGATGTCGGATACCTTCTGGCAGCGTAGGTCGTTGCGCGAGAACGTCGGCATTAACACCCACACTCATATCCAGACCGACATCGTCTGTACCTATTACCCGCGTGTGGTGCTGGACACCGATTGCCCGGGGACCTCGCTTCATCGCGGGGCGGTGCGCTTCTATGATCCGGCAAATGTCGGCAAGCGGCTTTGGCCCTGTCGCAACCCGGACGCCTACACTGGCGGCTGGTATGCGGTCGAACCAAGGACGGGCTCAATGCTCATCTTCGAAGGGCATGTTCCCCACGACAGTACCTACTTCGAGGGCGAGGAGCGGATGTGCATACCAGTCCTTTGTGCGCTCGACCTTCCCAATTCTCACTGCAAGGCAGGTCTCACGGAGATCCTGGCCCATCAGGCGCAAGGAGGCAGCCATGGCTTATAAGGTCGGAACAACCATCGTGATCGACGATACCGGACTTATCGACTGGGCGCGGATCACCAATAAACCGGTCATCGGCACGGGCGATGTCACGGATGTGACTGTCGTGAACGGGGTTCCCACCTCTGGCGGAGCCGGCACAACCGCTGTCTATGGAACGGGCACCATCAACACAAACTTCAGCGGAACCACGACCTACAACTGCTACGTTGAAAGCCTCTCAGGCGGCGGCTCAACCGGAGTGGTCACCATCACGGCCAACCGCAAAACCTTCAACTGCAACTGTGCCTGCCGGTGCTGACCATGGAAGTTCGCAGCACCACTTTGGAGCTCTGGCCGACGTGGGTCACCTTCTTTGAAACGCCGGTGGACTGGGACGTTAACCGGCGGCTTGCCGACGAAGCAATCGCGGCTGTAACGGGCAATTCTACGCGCCTGTCTGCGGCCGAGCGCCGAGTGCGGGGCATTCTCGAGCGTAGTGAAGCCGGCCAAGCCCTGAAATCCCACCTCTTCGCCTGCGCGCGCGCCGTGCTCGGCCCCTGGGCCCAATACCTCGACCCCCACCATTGCGAGAACCGCGCCCTCGTCATTGAGCCGGGCGGCTTCATCTCGACCCACAAGGACAGCCGGGAGGGGGACCTCACTTGCGTGCACTTCCTCACCGGTGGCGGGGCAGGCCAGCCGGTGAACTCCGTCGGCAGTCCGCGCTTCGTGATCGAGGATCCGTCGCGCTACTTCGATGAGGGGCGGCTGCCCTATGAGAGCCGCCACGGCTACACGGTCAATCCGCGACCAGGGCTCTCAGTCTTCTTCCCCTCCCACATTCCCCACAACCAGCACCCCTACGAGGGCAGCGCACCGCATGTACAGGTCGTCGCGAACTTCCGCGTCAACCTACCCGTGGTGATCGAAGAAAGGCTTTTTGACTGATGTGGTTTGATTTGACGCTGGAAGCGCGGGATGGCAGCCGGCATTCCGTCCGCTACAACCCGCACACCTCGGAATGTGAGGGGCTGCCGCTGCCTGTTAGCCCGGGAACCTTCGCGCAGGTCGCCCGGGTGGCCAAAGACAAGCCCCTCGGAAAATCCCGCGCGCCTCGGGTGCTCAAAATCCAGCTGGGCCTGTCGTGCAACTATGCCTGCGCCTATTGCAGTCAGGCTTTCCAGATCGCGGATGCCACGGTCTCAAAGCTGGCGGATGTCGAGCACTTCTTGACCGAGCTCGACGGCTGGATTGCCCAAGCCCCGGAGAAGATTGAGCTTTGGGGCGGGGAGCCATTTTTGTATTGGGCCAAGATCAAGCGGTTGGTGCCGGCGCTTGCGGCTCGGTTCCCTAGGGCAGCCTTCTCGATCATCACCAACGGTTCACTTCTTGACCGCGAGAAGCTCGACTTCATCGCCGCGCATGACATCGCCATCACGATCTCGCATGACGGGCCAGGGCAGCATTTGCGCGGGCCTGATCCGCTTGATGATCCCGAAAAGCGGCGCTGGATTGAAGCCCTGCTGGCCGAGCGACCGGGGAGGACTGGCTTCAACGCGGTTCTGACGCGCCAGAATCACGACCTTCGGGCCCTCAAGGCCTGGTTTGCTGAAAAGGTCGGACCGGACATCGTCGTGGGGCTCGAGGGCGTGGTGAACGTTTATGACGCCGCGACCGCCATCGGGACGGGGCGGTTCGAGCCTGCAGAACTGAACAGCCTGACGTGGTCGATCTTTGAAGCGCTGGTCGAGGATCCGAATGCTTTCGGCCTCGGCGAGCGCATCAACGAATTCTACGCCTCGATCCAACGCCGGCGGCCAATCGACGCCCTTGGCCAGAAATGCGGGATGGACAGCCCGGACGCCATCGCCGTCGATCTGCGCGGGAACGTTATGACCTGTCAGAACACGGGGGCCAAGGGGGCGCACAAGATCGGTCATGTGGCTGATTTTGACGCCATCGCGCTCGATACCGCGACGCATTTTGCGTTCCGGGAAGAGTGCATGTCTTGCCCCGTCGTTCAGCTCTGCAAAGGGTCCTGCATGTTCCTCGAGGGGGAGTTCTTCAAGCAAAGCTGTGCGAATGAGTTTGCATTAAATATGGGGGTCATGATGGCGGCTGTGTGGCATTTGACGGGGATGGTGGTGGTAGAAGTCAACATTATCACTGCAGACCGGCTCGGTAGAAATTCGGGGCAGGTAGGCGTCTACCAATTTGAAGGCTAGCTGTCATGGGAGTGAGCCAAAGCAGACAAGTAGGATCCATACCTTCCGCAGTTTAAAAGAGCATTCAATAAACGTTCTCGCCGGTATGACTAAGTAGGGAAAGCCTTGCCCCATGGATATGGTTATAGATCAGACTTGCCGCCCGCTCTACGTTCGCTTCTCGGCAGGCCAACAGGATTTCAGTATGCGCCCTTGTCGCTAGTTTATGGCCGCCAGTAATTGTCAGTTGTAACCGAAGGTAACGTTCGACCCGATCATTAACCGTTCGGATCATCTGGAGAGGGTATGGTCGGTCAGCGGCCTTGTAGAGGCTAGAAAGGAACGCCCAGTTCAGATCGGCCCAGCGGGAAACGTCGGTTTCTTGGTCAAATGCGCGGCAATGTCCGGACGCGGACTAAAAGTAGGCGTCGGTCATGTTGGGAACCGAAAGACCGATCGCATTGGATTCGAGGACGGCTCTGACTTCGAAAATTTTGGCGATTTCCGACTCGGTCAGACTCGCGACAATGGCACCGCAGTTGCGTTGGAACGTGACAAAACCTTCGGCCTTAAGCTGTTTCAACGTCTCGCGCACCGGGATTTGGCTGACCTTGAACAGCTCAGCCACCTCATCCTGACGGATCGGCGCGCCTTCATCCAACGCCCCCGTCACGATCGCATTGCCCAGATGTTTGAGGATGACGTCGGGAGCCGGCGGCAGCGCGCCAAGATCAGGTACGCCGGAACGGGACATGGACATTGGTTTTGCTCCATTCGCGACGCAGCGCTTTTCGGCAGTAGCCCAGTCGGCGCCGCAGATCAAACACACCTCGTCCAAGAGTTGTTCTAGCATGGGGCTGAGGAGCGCTTGGCCCATTCGATTATTTTACATTATATACGAAATATCATTCTAGTGATGACCAGAGGCAGGCTTGCCAACGCCTGCCAGAGCAAGCCTAGGGACAAGATTAAAGCCAGCGTGCCATAGCTGCCGATGCGGCTGTCGGGCATGATCTCCAGCTTGCGTTCGTGAGTGCGACCACCGCCAAAGCCGTCAGCCAGACCGTCTTTATGCAGCCCGCCAGTGGCGAGAACGCCGACCAGCAGGGTCAGACTTGCGGCGATGCCGTGTGGCAGGTGCAAGGCAGAGCGGCCATCAGCGTCAGTGCGCCCAGCCCCCCAAGAGCCATCCCATTCAGCGGAAAGGCCCAGGCCGATTGCCCCAGTAACGGGACGGGGGCCTGCAATTGCACGGCGGGTGGCCTTGTCAGCAGCATCAGAGCCACTTGCACCTTTGCCAGCCGGGGGTGGGTCACGCCTCGGACACTCCGGCCTCGCCAAACGTGGCCATGCCGTTGTGAACCTCAAGTGCTGCACGCAGGATGCCAAGCGCCAGCGCGGCACCTGATCCTTCGCCCAGCCGCATGTCGAATTCCAGAATCGGGCGTTTGCCGATGGCTGTCAGCAGACGGCGGTGGCCGGGTTCGGCGCTGGCATGGCCGACAAGGCAATGGTCCAGCAGGCGAGGGTCGATGGCATAAAGGACGGCGGCTGCGGCGGTGCAGATGAAACCGTCCAGAATGACCGGGATGCGGGCGGAGCGAGCGGCCAGAACCGCACCACAGATCGCAGCCTGTTCGCGCCCGCCCAAAGCGGCCAGCACTTGTGGTGCAGAGAGGCCCGTGTGACGGGCGAGGCCAATCTTGATGGCTACGACCTTTCGCGCAATCCCCGCCGCGTCCGATCCGGTGCCGGGGCCGACCCAATCGTTCACCTCACCCCCGAACAGCGCCGAGGTCAGGGCAGCTGCAATGGTGGAATTACCGATGCCCATTTCACCCAGAATCAGCACATCGGCTTGCGGGTCAACCGCCGCCGCTCCACGGTTGATCGCATCGAGGCAGCTGGAATCAGACATCGCGGGGCCGGTGGTGAAATCTGCGGTAGGATTATCGAGATCAAGCGCTATGACAGAAAGCTTTGCGTTGTTCGCGCGGCAAAGCTGATTGATCGCCGCGCCGCCTGCGGTGAAGTTACCCACCATTTGCGCGGTGACTTCTTGCGGATAGGGGTTCACGCCCTGCGCGCAGATGCCGTGATTTCCGGCAAAGATCACCGCTTGCGCGCTTGCAATCGCGGGCCGGGCCGTGCCGCGCCATCCGGCCATGAACACCGCCAGCTCTTCCAGTTTGCCCAAAGACCCCGGTGGTTTGGTCAGGCTGTTCTGCCGGGCAATTGCGCCTTCGATGGCGGCGGCGTCGGCCTGCGGCATCTGGGCGGCAGGGCTGGCAAGCTGGGACAGAGAGGTTAGCGCGAAGGTCATCATTTCACTTTCATTGGCAGGCCAGAGACGGCAAGGATGACTTCATCCGAGGCCGCCGCCACCCATTGGTTGACATAGCCTGCGGCATCGCGGAAGGCGCGGGCAAGAGCGTTGTCGGGCACTATACCGCTGCCGACTTCGTTGGTGACAAAGACCACCGGGCTGTGCTGTTGCGGCAGGGCGGCCACCAGCGCGAGCGCCTCAGCCCGCCAGTCGCGGTTGTCCAGCATCAGATTGGTTAGCCAAAGGGTCAGGCAATCGACCAGTCGCGGCCCCGCGCCATCGGTCTGTTGCAACGCGCCCAGCAGGTCGAATGGCACGGCATGACTGATCCATTCTGCGCCGCGACGGGCCTGATGTTCGGCAATGCGGGCGGTCATTTCTGCATCGCGTGCCTCGGCCGTGGCGATGTAATGGGCCGGGGTGCCGTGGCGCAAAGTAATGGCCTCGGCGATGGTGCTTTTGCCCGAACGCGCGCCGCCGGTGACAAGACTGATCATCGGCATTTCTTGGCCCCTTGTTCCTGTGCGCGGAACAAAGCAGATATAGCGCGCCCACGATAGGAGAAATGCGACCGTGACGCAGCCTGCGACGACAGAGCTTTTGCTGATACGCCATGGGCCCGCCCTGACCGAGGGGCGGATGGCCGGGCGGCGCGATGTGGCGGCCGATTGCAGTGACGGGGGGGCGATTGCGGCATTGCGGGCAGCGGTGGGGAGCTTCGATCATCTTGTGATCAGTCCGGCGCTGCGCTGTCGTCAGACCGCCGCAGCGCTGTGGCCCGAGTTGCAGGCGGAAACGGATGCACGCCTGTGGGAGCAGGATTTCGGCGGGTGGGAAGGGTTGCCCTTTGCCGATCTGCCCGATCTTGGGCCGCTGGCCCTTCCCGAGTTGGCGGCGCATTGTCCGCCGGGGGGAGAGAGTTTCCTTGGGCTTACCCAACGCGCCACCCCCGCCCTGGAAGACGCCATCGCTTTGGGAGGCCGAGTTGCCATCATCGCCCATGCGGGTATCATCCGCGCCACATTGGGTATGGCCATGAACGCCGCCGCCCAAGGCCTCGCTTTCCAAATAGCGCCGCTGTCGCTGACTACAATGACAGCCCTTCCCGGCGGAGCTTTTTCAATCTCAGGCGTCAACCGGATATGGTAATGACGCCGGAAACCGTCCGCGTCGCGGGCCATTTCGGCGAGCTGATGCAGGGGCGGCTCGGCCCCCAAGGGCCAGTGGTTTTGCTGACCTTACCCTGTGCGGCTCTAGGTGTGCGGGCAAGCCTTGCAACTGGGCAAGGGCTTTCATTTACCAGAGCCAGTGCGGCAATCATGCCCGAGGAGCGGGCGACAAAGCTGCTAAAAATACTAAATCTTTCGATTTCAGGGCGCCTGAGTTTTGAGTCAGAGATGCCGCCCGGTGGTGGCGCAGGCGTTTCGACGGCGGCTTTGGTGGCGCTTGCCCGATTGGCGGGCTGGCATGGGGACGCAATCACCTTGGCGCAAGCTTGCATCGCGGTCGAAGGCGCGTCAGACCCATTGATGTTGACGCTGCAATCGCAAACGCTTTGGGCGTCTCGTCAGGGCGAAATCCTTGCGACTCTGCCGCCGCCACCAGCCATGGACATCATCGGCGGCTTCTTCGGCCCACCCCGGCGCACAGATCCGCTTGATATGGATTTTCCTGATATCGCTGATCTGATCCCGCAATGGCAACATGCCTGTCTGGCGCGCGATTTGTCCGGCATCGCGGCATTGACCAGCCTGTCAGCAAACCGCACCTTGGCGCATCGTGGGCCGCAAACCGATCCCACCGCGTCGCTAGCGGCGGGTCTGGGGGCATTGGGCTATGTCGTTGCTCATACAGGGGCGGCGCGCGGGTTGATATTTGCGCCGCAAACGGTGCCCAATGGGGCGCGGGCGGTGTTGCAGGAGGCGGGGTTTCGTGGCGTGCTGCGGTTCAAGGCCGGAGGGATAGGGCGATGAGTTTCGCGGCGGCAATGCTGGTGGCGATGCTGGTGGATGGTTTGGCGGGTTGGCCGGACCGGCTGTATCGGCGCATCGGGCATCCGGTGACATGGGTGGGTGCGATGATCCGGGCGCTGGACCAAGGGTTCAACCGTGCCACGGACAGCGATCTGCGGCGGCGGTTTGCTGGAGTGGTAGCAGCACTTCTGGTGATCGGCGCGGCGACAGGGATCGCAGCTTTGGTGCAAGCGGCGCTGCCCGGCGGCTGGATGGGCGCGGTTCTGCTGGGCGTGCTGGCGTGGCCTTTGGTGGCGGTGCGGTCGATGTATGATCATGTTGCCGCCGTGGCGCAGCCCTTGGCGGCAGGCGACCTGGCGGGGGCGCGGGTGGCGGTGTCGATGATCGTGGGGCGCGATCCTGCGGCGCTAGATGATGCAGGCGTGGCCCGCGCAGCATTGGAAAGTCTGGCGGAAAACACCTCGGACGGCATAGTGGCGCCCTTGTTCTGGGGGGCGGTATTCGGGCTGCCGGGGATTGCAGGCTATAAGGCAATCAACACGCTGGATTCGATGATCGGCTATCGCACGGCGCGGCATGAATGTTTCGGCTGGGCCTCGGCGCGGATTGACGATGTGGTGAATCTGATTCCAGCGCGGCTGAGCGGGCTGTTGTTCTCTCTGGCCTCGGCGCGGCTGATGACGGCGCTGCGCTGCATGTGGGCGGATGCGGGCAAGCACCGCTCGCCCAACGCGGGCTGGCCCGAGGCGGCGATGGCGGGTGCTTTAGGGGTGCGGATGTCGGGGCCACGGATTTACGGCGACCGGATTGCGCAAGAGCCTTGGCTGAACGGCGCGGCGCGGCATCCGGGGGCGGCGGATATTCAGCGCGGGTTGCGGTTGTATCTGCGAGCGATGGGGCTTTTGGCCGCTGCTCTGGCACTTGTTGCGGCTTTGGGGCTGGGCTAGCACCGTCGCAACGGGCAAGGGGACAACATGCGCGATCACGGCGGCAATATGGATTGGGCGATGCGCCACTATGGTGGTGGCGATTGGATCGACCTGTCTACGGGCATCAATCGCGTGTCCTATCCTGTGCCCGCTTTGCCGCCCGAGGTTTGGACGATGCTGCCGACGGGTGCCGCGATGCAGGCCCTGCGCGATGCGGTGGCGTTGCATTATGGCTGTGCGGCGCCGGTGGTGATCACGGCCGGGGCGCAGGCGGCTATCCAGATGATGCCTGCGCTGGTCGGGCGCGTTGGCTTGGTGCGGGTGATTGCTCCGACCTATAACGAACATGCGGCGGTTTTGCGCGCGGCGGGCTGGCAGGTGGAAGAGGTTGCAGGGCTGGCCGATCTGGCCGGGGCCGATCTGGCCGTTGTGGTCAATCCGAACAACCCCGATGGCAAGACCTATGCCCCTGCCGATCTGTTGGCGGTTTGTGATCGTGTCGGGCGGCTGGTGGTGGATGAAAGCTTTGGTGATATTGTGCCCCAGCTGTCGGTTTTGCCGCATGCAGGGCGGGCGGGCGTGTTGGTGCTGCGGTCATTTGGTAAGTTCTGGGGCCTTGCGGGCGCGCGGTTGGGGTTTGTGTTTGGCACGCAGGAAGATGTGGCAGCGATGACGGCGCTGGCGGGGCCTTGGCCGGTGGCCGGGGCGGCGCTTGAAATCGGGCGGCTGGCTTTGCAGGATTTGGCCTGGGCCGAAGCCACGCGGGCGCGGTTGCAGGCAGAGGTTGCGCGCGCGGATGGCTTGGCGCCAGCCGCGGGTTGGCAGGTGGTGGGGGGGACAGCGCTGTTCCGGCTGTATCACACGCCTGATGCGCAGGCGGCACAAGAGCGGCTGGCGCGGGCGCAAATATGGTCGCGGATTTTCCCCTGGCATCCGCATTGGCTGCGCATTGGCCTGCCGGGGAATGAGCACGAATGGGCGCGGCTGGCGGCGGCATTGGCGTGAGGCAAGCGGGGCCAGCCCCGCACCCCGGAGTATTTTTGCCAAGATGAAGCGAAATTTTAGTTAGAGCGTGTTGCGTTCATTTGGTTTCATATCCAGCGGCCTTGAAGAAGTTGTAGCACTCGTCTTCGGAGAAGAGGGCGCAGACATGTCCGACGGCTTGCCATAGAGCGTCGTATGTCCGTGCGGCGGCTCGGCGGATCAAGGCTTTGAGCTTTGCGAAGGCCATTTCAATCGGGTTCAGGTCGGGTGAATAGGGGGGCAGGAACAGGAACCATGCGCCCACCTCTCGCATCATCTCGGCCGCCTTTGGGCTTTTATGCGAGGACAGATTGTCGAGAATGATCACGTCACCGGGTTGTAGGGTCGGTGCCAACTGGGTTTTTACGTAGAGTTCGAACATCTCGCGGTTCATGGCCCCGTCGATCACCCATGGCGCATCCAGCCGGTCATGGCGCAGGGCGGCGATAAAGGTCTGGGTGTCCCAGCGGCCGAAGGGGGCGTGGTCGATCAGCCGCGCGCCCTTCGGCGACCAGCCGGTGGTCTTAGCCATGTTCGTCTTCAGCGCGGTTTCATCAATGAACCCCAGGCGCGGCAAGAGGTTGCGCATGAAGGGCTGGCGCCGCGTGATCCATATCTGGCGCGCCTCGCGAACCTCTGGCCGCTTTTGCTCGACGGCTTGAAGATCTTTTTTTGTGTGTCAGGCCGAGGCCGCGCAGCAGCCGCCAGACCGAGACGCGATGAATGGTAATGCCGTGGCGCTCCGCCAGCTCTGTCACCAGGTCGTCCAAGGTCAGGTCGGGCTTCTCGGTCATCCGCTTGCGGATTGAGGCTTTCACGGCCTCGAGTTTGCCGTGGCCGCCGCCGATGCCCTGCGCTCGGGGCGCAAGCCCACCAGTCTCGCGCTTCAGAATGACCATGTCGTTGACGAACTTCACCGAAACCCGGAACCGGGCCGCCGTCATCCGGTGCGAGTATCCCTCCTCGACGCAGGCAACAACCCGCTCCCGAAGCGCCATAGGGTGTGGTCTGCCCATTCAAAACCCCCATATCCGCCATCCAAGCAGTGAATCACAGATCGATCTCCGGGGTAATCCTGAACCGAGTTAGCCGCAACCTGCTCTAAATTGTAGGGGTTTGCCCTTCGCGGCGCAGCAGGTAGATGTCCATGATCCAGCCGTGGCTGGCACGGGCGGCGGCGCGGGTGGCTTTGATATGTGGTGCAATTTCGGTCAGTGGTCCGGCAAGGGTGATCTGCTGCGGCATGCCGACATAGGCGGCCCACCAGATGGTGATGCCCTCGGGCGGCAGAGTGGCAAAGCTGCATTCGCCGTCCAGCATCACCAGAACCGAATCGGCGGCGGGCGGCCAGCCTTCGTCGCGCAGGCGGCGGCCGGTTGTGACAACAAAAGGCGCGCCGATTCTGTTGACCGGGATGGCATGGGCGGCGGTCAGCACCTGCATCGAGGTGATGCCGGGGATGACGGTGATGCGTGGCGCGGGCTGCAGGCGCGCGGCGATGCGCAGTGTGCTGTCGTAAAGCGACGGATCGCCCCAGACCAGCATCGCCGCCTTGCCCACGCCGGGGTGGGCCGCGATGGTTTGCGCCCAGACGGCGGCAATGGCGTCGTGCCAGTCTTCGACCCTTTGGCGGTAATCGGCTGTCGCCTCATTCCGGGTGGGCAGATCAAATTCGGCAAAGATGGTGGCGGGGTTGGTGATGACTGCGGCGCAGATCTGGTGGCGCAGCTCGGCCAGATCGGCCTTGTCCGGGCCCTTGCGTGGGATCAGGATCAGATCGGCGGCGTTCAGCGCCTTGATCGCCTGCAGGGTCAGATGATCGGGGTTGCCGGTGCCAATGCCGACAAGACAAAGTTCAAGCATGCGCGCCCCCTGTTGGAAGCCGGGACATAAGCTGCCCCGGTTCGTTGTTTACACGGCGGTTGCCGGGCGGGACCAGAAGTGTCCCGCAAGCCAGCCGAGGCAGGCCCAGACCGCCAGCCCGGTTCCCAGCACCCGCGCCGTGAAGGCTGCGGCAAGTTCGGGAGGGGCAGGGCCAAAATAGGCCTCGGGCTGCGGTGCGCCGATCACATGCGGTGCGGCCAGCAACACTCCGCCCAGCACGAACATCCACAGCTGCTTGCCATAGGCGAGCAGGCCGATGCCCGTGGCGGTGGCGGCAACGGTGCCACACCACCAGAGCTGACGCGCGCCAAGTTCGGCGGCAATCGTGCCGGGCAGTTCCGGGGCCAGACCCATGGCCGGGGCCAGTTGGAAGGCAGCAAAACCCGCCAGCCCCCAAAGCAGACCCTGCGCCGGGCCGACCCTTTGTCCCATGCTTTCGGCCAGACCAAAGCCAGCGGTCAAAAGCATGCCATAGGCGATATAGACCAGCCCCATGAACAAAACGGTCAAACCGTTGCGCTGCAGATCGGACGGGGCCGCGCCGTGATCGTGGCTGTGTGCGGCCTCGGCGTTGTCTGTGCCATGGCTGTGGCCGGTTTCGGCCGTGGCCGGGGCGCTGCCTGTCGCGAAATGGGTGATGGCACCAGATTCATACTGTTCACCCTGCAGAATTAACTGCTGAACGAACGCGAAGTGCAGCAGGGCGGAGATCAGCCCTGCTGCAGCACCAGCGAACAACGCGCTGGCCAACATGCGTTGGAACATGGGTTCAGTGGCAGGGGAAGCCGGTTGCGTGGCGCACGTCATGTGCGGCATCATGCAGCGTGGCCGATTGCGCGTGGCCTGCCATGAACATGAGAGCCCCGCCCAGAACCGCCATGAACAGCACGGAAACAAGGGTCGAGGTGGTGGCTTTTACCGAGGTGGTCGTTGTCATAATTCTGCTCCTTGCTGTCACACCCGACAGCATCGTGTTTCACCTTGCAAGGCCGGTCTCCTGGCTTGTGGGTCGCTGCGTGCTTTCGCCTTCCCACCCCAAAGGGCAGTGGCAGATTGAAAGCGCGCTCACCACGTACAGTCGCGGGGGCGGCTGAGTTTTGGGCGCCGCGATTGGTCCGCCCGTTCCCATTCCCGTTTGAGTTCCGGTGCTTTGCACCATTGGAACACCTTGCCCTTCCATCTGCACAGAGCTTGACCGAACGGTCAAGTGCATTTGCGGCACCTGTTACACGTTCGCGACACATCAGCCGGGAATGCGGGCCAGCGCCTTGCTGCGCAACGCACCCAAGGGGCGGGCATCGGCAAAGTTGCCATCGGGTGAGGCGGCGTAAAGCTGGGCAAAGGTGATCAGAGCGGGCAGATCGGCTGCGGTCAGATCGCCAAAAAGATAGGCGGTCTTGCCCGGCGCGCGAAAGGCGGCTGTCGAGGGGCGGGCACAGCCCGACATGCAGTCGATGGGGGCAATGGTGGCCTTGATCTGTGCCTGTGCCAGCGCTGCGCGCAGGGGTTCGGCCAAGCTGTCCACCCCGCCTGCCTCGCCCGCGCATCCGGTGCAAAGGCTGATTTTCATGGCAGATCAAGCGCAAGGGGGCCGTAAAGGATCAGGCCTGGCAGGCTGCTGGTGCCATTTTGCAGGGTCTGTGCCAGCGCGGCGATGGTGCAGCGAGTCAGGCTTTGATCAGGGTGTCCCACCGATTCGGCCAAAAGTGCGGGGGTGTCAGGCGGCAGGCCATGCGCCACCAGCCCCGCCACCAGCGCTGGAAAGCTGCGCTTGCCCATGAAGACCACGGTTGTGGCCAGAGGGTCTGCCAAAGCGGCCCAGTTCAGATCGGGCGGCAGCGTGCCGCTGACATCCGCGCCGGTAACGAATTGCACGCGGCGTGCCGACATCCGCCGTGTTAGCGGAATGCCTGCCGCCGCCGCTGCCGCAAAGGCGGATGATACGCCGGGGATGATCTCATACCCGATCCCGGCGGCTTTCAGCGCGTCGATCTCCTCCTCAAGCCGCCCGAACATCCCGCAGTCGCCGGATTTCAGCCGCACCACCCGCGCGCCGGTGCTGGCGTAATCGACCAGAAGGCGGCTGACGTGGTCTTGCTTGGGAGAAGGCCGACCGGCGCGTTTGCCCACGGCGACCATATCAGCCCCCGCACGGGCATGGGCCAGAATCGGGCCAGAGGACAGATCGTCAAACAGCACCGCATCGGCGGTCTGCAGCCGCGCAACGGCCTTCAGTGTCAGCAATTCCGGATCGCCAGGACCTGAGGAGACAAAGGATACGAAGCCAGTCATGTTGCCTCTGCGATCAGGTGAAAGAAGGTACCGGTGGCACGCGCGGTGCCATTGACCCTGTGCGAGCCGGTTTCGGCCACCGCCGCGCCCGTGGCGTCGGTGACGGCAGCAAGTGGCGCGTCGGGCTGGTCCAGAATCGTGGCATAATGGAACTCATGGCCACGCAGGGCGGTGCCAGCATCATGGCCGGGCATCGGCACAGCCAGTTGTGCAAGGCGATAGCCCAGATGCATCCGGCGTTTTTCAAACGAGGTCACAAGGCCCAGCAGGCCCAGCATGGCATGGCGGTTGCCCTGCGCGTCGATCAGGCCTGCGCCCATGGCCATATAGCCTCCGCATTCGCCATGCACCGGGCGGGTTTGCGCGAAGGCCTGCGTTCCGGTGCGGAAGGTCTGCGCCGCAGCAAGCGCGCCTGCGTGCAGTTCGGGATAGCCGCCTGGCAGCCAGCAGGCCTCGGCGCTGGCGTCAGGGGCCTGATCTTGCAGCGGCGAAAAGGGCAGGATTGTCGCACCGGCCATGCGCCATCCCTCCAGCAGATGCGGGTAGACGAAAGAAAATGCGGCGTCCTGCGCCAAAGCGATCCGCCCGGCGGGCGGGGGGACAGGCAG